>Ga0256836_1000689_pt1 | contig 16952 bp, 19 predicted proteins | sample 4561380metaG_FD_185974 | JGI IMG/M metagenome (GOLD analysis project Ga0256836, IMG submission 185974) | Hydrothermal vent microbial communities from Guaymas Basin, Mexico - 4561-380 | ecosystem: Environmental > Aquatic > Marine > Hydrothermal vents | place: Mexico: Guaymas Basin | collected...
TGCCTTGAATAAACTTCAATATTTATAGGGAAATTTTTCATTCTATCTCTAAAAGTATTATAATGCTGATGAGCTAAAACTGTAGTGGGTACTATTACAGCTACCTGCCTTCCATTGTAAACTGCTAAAAATGCTGCTCTCATTGCAACTTCTGTTTTCCCAAAGCCGACATCTCCACATATTAATCGATCCATAAAATATGGACTAGATAAATCTCTTTCTATATCTTCTATAGCCTTCTTTTGATCAGGAGTTAAATCGTAAATAAATTCATCTGAAAATCTTTTATATTCATCTATATCTATTTTATATGGTTCTCTTTTAGATGCTTCTCTTTTAGCTTGGATAATTATTAACTCTTCTGATAATTTTTCTAATTTCTGTTTTAATCTCTTCTTAGTATTCTCCCATTTTTTAGAGCCTAATGCATCTAAAGTAATCTCTTCATCACTATCTGGGGAAGAATATTTCTGAATTTTATGAAAGTCTTCTAATGGAACATAAAGAGTATCACCACCTTGATATTCTAAAACAAAACATTCTTGCTTATTTCCTTCTGGATATATAGTTTCAATTCCTTTAAATCTTCCTATACCATAGTCTTCATGAACAATAAGATCCCCAAATTTTAAATTATCATAACTTATAAATTTAGTTTTTAGTACCTTATTTTTTTTTGGCTTATATATTATATTTTCATAGCTACGTATACTATATAATATTATATTTAAAGGCTGAATTTCTATACTTCTTGGGATATAGCCTTTGTATATACCTTTTATATACTTTAAAATATTTTTTTCTTTTTTAAATTGTTTCAATATTTTATCATCATAATATACTATGTAATTAAATTTAGAATTTTTATTTTCACTAATTTTTTCGTATAATGGCTGTAAATGATATATATATTCTGGTAGTTCTTTAAAAATCAAAGTTCGATTCTTATCCAAAACAAATTCTTCATCCAATTTTATAGGTATAAACGGAATATTATATATTATATGTAAAATATCCTTTGATACTATTAAATCCCTATTTTTTTCTTGTAATATATTAAAAATATTATTAAAATCTATAGACTCAGAAGACGATAATATAATATCATTTTGAATAAAATCAAAAAAACAATTATATTCCTCACTATCAACATAGAAATGTTTCAAAGGATAAACTCTTATCTCATCCAGTTCTTTTATAGATCTTTGAGAATTAGGATCGAAAAATCTTATAGATTCAAGTTCATCATCAAAAAATTCTAATCTTACTGGGTAGTCATTTCCTATAGAATATATATCTATTATATCTCCCCTTATAGAAAACTCTCCAACATCACTTACCTGATACTCTCTATTATATCCATAATCTACTAAAATACTTTCTAGCTTTTTAAATGAATAAAAATTTCCTTTTTTAAAGTTTAATACCTTTGGACTTGATTTATTAAAGGTACTATATCTGTAAAATAAAGTATTAACATTTGCCAAAATTAGATTAGTTTTATTACTATTATTTAATAACCTATCTATAGATATCCAATTAGTCTCTAAAATCTCTTCTTTAGAAATAGATTCGTCAAGATGATCTAATAATGTAATAAAATCTTCACTAATATCCTCTAATTTATTTTTTATTTCCAATAACTCTTCATTTGAGAACGATAAATATATTAAAATTTTATCTCTATATAATGATCTAGCTAAAAATAATAGAGTAAAAGGTAATAACTTTGAAGTCGAAATGATATTTTTATAACTAGTAGAGATATTTTTTAAGACTTCTTTGAAATCATTATAAACATTATGAAAGAAACCCTTTAATTCCATTGCTTTTGATTTTTTTACTTTGGATATATGAATTATTAAAAATTTTAGTAATAAAAAAGTTGTATAAATAAAAAAGGGACATCTCTTTTTTTTAAGAGATGTCCCTTATATATAAACATGAGCCCGGTAGGATTCGAACCTACGACCCTCTCCTTAAAAGGGAGATGCTCTAACCAGCTGAGCTACGGGCCCAACTTCTATTCATTATTTTTGACGGTTTTAAATATAATTTTTTTTATCTAAAATTGCAATTTTTTTTATGTTTATTTTATTGTTAAATTTAAAGTTGTTCCTATTACATTTACTCTAGAATATTCATCATCATCATCATCATTTTTTGTGGCTTTATGTAAGTAATATAAAACTAAAGTAGAATTATTTGTAATTTTATAACTACTACCTACTGAAAGTTCATATTGTTTAAATTCTTCTCTTAAATCTGAATTATTTAAATATATTGAATATATCTCTCCTGCTATAAAAGGACTAAATTGATTATATACGTATTTTAATGTTAATTTATTTCTATCTATTACATTGTATTTATTTTTCACTTCAAAATATACCCTGTTTCTATAAGAAATCTTTATATTATCATTTACTTTATAAGTATAAATTAAGTTTAAATGGGGAGCATAATAGTCATATTCTGGTGTAAATACTATTCTATGGGCTATCCCAAAAGAAAACTGATCATTTATTTTGTATAATATTGTAGGATCTACATAATATACTACTTGTTTTTTATCGTCTAAGTCTGTTCTAGATTGATTAAATAATACAAATTTAACATTATTAGTAGTATTAAAGACTACATTTTGAGACACCCATAATTGAGACCCTGCTGCATAAATAGAAACATTTAAAATAATCACTAAAAATAGTCCAACGATAAAATTAAACTTTAAGTTTTTCATGTACAACCTCCTTTTTTGGTTATTTATGGTTTATTATTTTTACATAAATTCTTCTTTTTCTTGGGCCATCAAATTCAGCAAAAAATATACTCTCCCAAGTACCTAATTTTAACTTAGAGTCTTCTATAAATACAAACTTCTGATTTCCAATCAAAATACTTTTTAAATGAGCAGAAGAATTACCCTCTATATGTCTATAATTGGGATCTCTCCAAGGAAAAATTTTCTCTAATACATACTCTATATCATTTCTAACATCAGGATCTGAATTCTCATTTATAAAAATTCCTGCTGTTGTATGAGGAGTATAAATAAAACAAATACCTTCTTTTATATTTTCTTTATTTATTAATTTATTAATGTCTAAAGTAATATCTATAAAATCTGTATGTTTTTCTGTTTGTATTTCTAAAGTATAAATCATATATATATAAAATATAAAAATAATTAAATATTGTCAATATATTTCTAAAGTATAAATCATTACATACTCTCATAATTTATTTTATATAAATCTTTTCTGATCTTATATCTTTTAAATGTGTTGTAATTTCATAAGGAATAGTTAATGCTTGCTTTGCCATATTTTCAACAGATAAACTCCAATCATATTCGCCATCTATTATTTTAACCTTATCTCCCACTTTTACTTTATCCTCTATACCATTTAAGTTTATAATTATTTGGTCCATACAAACAGTTCCAATAATAGGTACAATGGTATCTCTTATAAGTACCTTCCATTTATTTGTTAAAATTCTAAAAATACCATCACCATAGCCTATAGGTAAAATTCCTATATAAGTATCATCTTCAGCTTGCCATGTTAATCCATAAGAGACATAATCACCTCTTTTTATTTCTTTTATTCCAATTAAAGTAGTTTCTAAAGAAAGTGCTGGTTTTAACTCTATAAATTCTCTAAACATCTCTGACGGGTAATAACCATAAGAAGAAATTCCAGGTCTTACCATATCAAAAAAGGTTGTCTCATCTTTTAATAAAGCAGCTGAATTTGCACAATGAAATATTATATCATCTTTACCCATATCTTTTATTTCTGAAACAATACTATAAAACTCTCCCTTTTGATTTAAGAAAAAGGTCATATCATAATCATCAGCTGTAGCAAAATGAGTATATACTCCCCCAATTTTATATTTTGCTGTTTTTATCACTTCTAAAACCTGCTCTGGATAAAGTCCATGTCTATGCATACCTGTATCAACCTTTATGTGAGCCTCAGGAATATACTTTCCATAGCTTATAACTAATTGATTATAAAACTCATGATTTTCTAAGGTTGAAATTGTAGGATTCACATTTAAAATAATACACATTTCCAATTCCTCTTTTGTTGGGGTTCCTAAAAGCAAAATAGGCTTTTCTATATTTAATTTCCTTATAATAGAAGCTTCCATTATATTGGCCACACCAAAATAGTCTACTAGGGGACTATTCTTGAAATATTTTACAACTTCTTCTATTCCATGTCCATAGGCATCAGCCTTAACTGGTAAAAGAATCTTTGTTCCTTTAGTATGTTCTTTGATTCTTTCTAAATTATATTCAATATTTTTTAAATTTATAATAATCTTATTAAGAAAATTTTGTTCCATATTAGTCTCCTATCTTCATTTAAAAACAATACCTAATTTTCTAGCAATTTCATATAATAAAATAGCTGTTGTATTTGAAACATTCAAACTATTTTTATACCCATATACAGGAATCTCTAAAACCGCTTTTGTTTGTATTAAAATATGAGAAGCAATACCTAAAGCCTCATTCCCAAAAATAAATGCAGATGGTAATTTTATATCATCATATTCAAACAAATTTTTACTTATCCTCGTTGTTTCTAAAGCATATATATCTACCTTTTTTTCTTTTAAAAAATTGATAGCATCCTCAGTATATTTATAATATATCCAATCCACATACTTTTCTGCTCCCATAGCTGTTTTTTGAACCTTGGGATTATCAGGGGTGGGAGTAGTTCCACATAGTAGTATCTTATTTACTCTTATAGCATCAGCAGTTCTTATAATATTACCAACATTATAGGCTGATCTTAAATTATCTAATACTAAATAAATATCATTGGTAGGTAAACTATTCTTTTCTATAAAAAATTTATCAAAAGTTCTAATCTTATGTGCTTTTGTAGGTATCATTTATATCTAAATACCTCTGATAAACTGCTTTACCATGAAAATATAAATTTTCAATCTCCGCAAACTTCTTTATCTTTAAAGCATTTTTTATTATTGCTTCTTTAGAATAAAAAATTAAACTACTTCTTTTAATAAAATCATAAACTCCTAATGGAGAAAAAAATCTCGCTGTAGAGGATGTTGGTAATACATGATTTGGTCCTGCCCAGTAATCTCCAACTGGTTCAGAAGAATATTCTCCCACAAAAATCGCTCCTGCATTTTTTATTTTGTTAAATACAACTTCTTCTATTAAATCTTTATTCACAACTACTTCTAAATGTTCTGGAGCTATTTTATTAATAATATCTACTGCTTCATCTATATCTCTTGTTATAATTATTGCTCCATATCTTTCTAAAACTTCCTTTATTTCATTTTCATATTTAAAGCCATCAAGCTCCTTTTCTATAATATTTTGAACTTCTTTAGCTAATCTTTCACTTGTGGTAACCAAAATAGCAGATTCCATTCCCGAGCCATGCTCTGCCTGAGATAATAAATCTAAAGCTACCCATTGTGCATTTGCACTATCATCTGCTAACACTACTATCTCAGAAGGCCCTGCAATCATATCAATATCTACATACCCAAAAACTTCTCTTTTCGCCATTGCTACATAAATATTTCCTGGACCAACAATTTTATCCACCTTTCTTATAGTTTCTGTTCCAAAAGCTAAAGCTGCAATAGCCTGAGCTCCTCCAATTAGATAAACTTCATCTACTCCAGCTAAATATAAAGTAGCTCCTATAATAGGATTATCAAAAAAATTCTTTGGTGGTGTAACAGCTACTATCCTTTTTACACCAGCTATTTTAGCAGGAACTACGTTCATTAAAACACTTGAAGGATAAAAAGCTTTACCTCCAGGGATATATACCCCTACACTATCTATTGGAGTAATTTTTTGACCTAACTTTACATTATTAGGAAATTCTTCTATCCAGGTAAATTCTAATTGATATCTATGATAATTTTTTATATTATCTTTTGCTTCTTTTAAAATATCCAAAATTTCTTTCGAAACTTTATTATATAGATCTTCTAAAATATCTTTTGTTATTATTAAATCGTTTATGTTAACATCCAACCCATCGTACTTTTTGGTAAATTCTATTATTGCTTCATCTTTTTTACTTTTTACCTTTTCTATAATCTCCTTTACTACTTTTTCTATCTCTTCAGAAAATTCTATCTTTCGCTCCAATATATTATTTAATTTATTGTTTAATTTTTCATTTTCTTTTTTAATATTAATTATGTCCATTTCCCTTCACCTCTTTTTATATAAAGAAAATAAAAAAACCCTTATGACTCTCTCTTAGAGTCATAAGGGTATATATATAATTTTTCTTTTAACTCCCAGTTTTATTTTATTAAAAATACTTTTACTTTACTTTAGATACTTCTTTCCACCATTTTTCATATTCTTCATCACTATCAAAATAATCAATAACACTTACAATTGCTTTATAATTATCTATATCATACTCTTTTATTTTTACAGGCACTTTATCACCAACATTAAATATACTACTTAATTTATTTATTTTCTTTTTAGTAATTTCACTAATAGGTAAAATAGCTTCAAATTCATTATTAATATCAACTATTACACTTTTTGGTAATACTCTTACTACTTCCGCTTCTACCTTTATACCTACAGGGTATTTTTCAATTATTTTATCCCAAGGATTCTCTTGTGTCTGTTTATAGCCTAAAGAAATCTTTCTTTCATTTTTATCTATATTCAACACAACAACTTCAATTTCATCACCTTTCTTAAACATTTTACTTGGATCTATATATCTCTTTGTCCATGATAAATCAGAAGTATGAACTAGCCCATCTATACCACCTGGTAATTCTACAAACACTCCAAAATTTGTTATATTACATACCTTACCTTTTACTTTTGAACCTACTGGAAACTTTTCTTCTATATTTTGCCAAGGATCCTCTCCTAATTGTTTTAAACCTAAAGAGATCTTTCTCTCTTTCTTATCAATTGAGAGAATTTTTGCTTTTACTTTATCTCCTTCTTTATATACATCTCTAGGCTTTTGATCTGGAGCTAAAGGTATTTCTGAAACATGTATTAATCCTTCAATACCTGGTTCTAACTCTACAAAAACACCATAATCAGTTACAGCAACCACTGTTCCCTCTATAACATCACCTACTTTATACTTATCACCTACTCTTTCCCATGGATGTGGTTCAAGCTGTTTTAATCCCAATGATATTCTTTCCTTCTTTTCATCAAAGCCTAAAATTTTAACTTTTATTCTATCACCTACCTTAAAATATTGAGAGGGATGTTTTACTCTACCCCAAGAGATATCTGTAATATGTAAAAGTCCATCTGCCCCACCTAAATCAATAAATACTCCATAATCTGTAACATTTTTTACAATACCTTCTCTCACCTGTCCTACTTGGAGCTCTTTCAATAATTGTTCTCTCATTTTTTCTCTTTCTTCTTCTAATATAATTCTTCTAGACACTACTATATTCTTTCTTAATTTATTTATCTTAACAATTTTAACATCTATTTCTTTTCCAACCCATTCATCCATATTTGGTATTGGTTTAATATCAATTTGACTACCTGGTAAAAAGGCATCAACACCTAATAAATCAACTAGCATTCCTCCTTTAATTCTCTTTAAAATCTTTGCCTTTAATATTGTTCCTTCCTTGTAGTATCTTTCAATATCATCCCATAACAAGATATATCTAGCCTTTAACATTGAAATCTTAACCTTACCTTCTTCATCTTCCAAAGCTTCTAAATATACATCAATCTCATCTCCAACTTTATATTTTGAAATATCTCTAAACTCTGATAATGGAATTACACCCTCACTCTTATATCCAATATCAACAAAGACACCCTCTTCTGTAATTGCAACAATAACTCCTTTTATAACCTTTCCTTCTTCATAAACAGTTACAGCCTGTTTTAATTTCTCATCAATCTTTTCATCCTTAATTGTACTATCTTTTTCTTTTTGCCATAACTCTTCAACTTCCTTTGGGTCTTTATAAATCTTCTCTCCCGGTAAAATCTGACTTAAATCTACACTCATACTATATACCTCCTTACATTTTTTTCTTCTCTATATTTACATTTTTTTTATTGAAATTTCAACATCTTTTATAATCCAATCAGGAGTAGAAGCACCTGCACTTATTCCAACTCTTTTTACATCTTTAAACCATTCAGGATTTAATTCATCCTTTGTTTCTATAAAATATGCCTTTTTAGCTTCTTTTTTTGCTATAGAATATAATTTATTAGTATTTGAGGAATTTTTTCCTCCTATAACTATTATTAAATCTACTATCTTAGCTAATCTTCTTGTTGCTTCTTGTCTTTTTCTTGTAGCATCACAAATAGTGTTATATACCTTTATATTCTCAACTAGAGGCATAATATCATTTATTATGTTTTTATAATCTTCTATTTTTAGTGTTGTCTGAGCTACAAAGCCTACCCTCTTATATTTTACCACTCTATCTTCTCTTATATCTACCAAATCCTCTGCCTTAAAAATCTTATACTCTAAAAACTCAACCCTTTCGTTTTCTGGTATATTATAATATTCTTCTGGGTCTATTACTATTGTATTATTTCCATAAGATACTAATCCTTTAACCTCTGGATGTTCAGGTTTGCCTACCACAACAACCTTATAACCTTCTTTTGATAGATTTGCCACATACATTTGAGCTTTTTTTACAAAAGGACATGTGGCATCTATTATTTTTAAATTCTTTTCCTTAGCCTTTTCAAATTCTTCTTTAGGAATTCCATGAGACCTTATTATGACATAGCTATTATCTGGAACCTCATCTATACTATTAACCGTAATTACTCCTAACTTTTTCAATCTTTCTACTTCTTGAGGATTATGAATAATTGGACCAAGGCTGTATAATATAACATTATCCTTAGCCTCTTTTAATATCATATTTATTGCTCTTTTTACTCCAAAACAAAATCCTAAATCCTCAGCTCTTACTATCTCAATACTCATTTTTCAATTTGTTTTAAAACATAATCAACTACAAACTTTACTTGTTCATCTATAGTCATATTGGTAGTATCTACTTCTATCGCATCATCAGCTTTTTTTAAAGGACTATCCTCTCTTGTTTGATCTAGGTAATCTCTTCTTTTTATATCCTCAAGTACTTTTTCATAAGTAATATCTATATTTTTTTCTTTAAATTCCTTCCATCTTCTTTTTGCTCTCTCTTCTGCAGACGCTGTAAAGAAAAATTTAAAATCAGCATTTGGAAATACAACTGTGCCTATATCTCTACCATCTAATATACAACTATTTTTAGCTCCATACTCTCTCTGTTTTTCTACCAATACTCTTCTAACTTCACTAACTGCACAATAATCTGAAACTGCTCTTGTTATATCAGGAGTCCTTATTATATCAGAGATATCTTCATTATTTACTATTATTACTTCTTTATCTCCATCAAAATAGAATTTGAAATCTAAACTTTTTGCTAACTCTTCAAGACGCTTTTTATCAATTAAAGGAATATTATTTTTTAATGCAAAATAAGTTAAAGCTCGATACATTGAACCTGTATTTAAGTAAGATATACCTAAAATTTGAGCAACCTTTTTGGCTGTAGTACTCTTTCCACTAGCTGCTGGTCCATCTATAGCTATAATTATATGTTTATCTTTTGGAATCATAAGTAATAAAAAATAAATTTATTTATATAAAAATCAAAAAATTATCTATAATTAGTTAAAAACCCTAAAGCCTTATCGAGTTCATCAATAGGAACTAATGTATCAAAGCATGGGCCATTAATTCTGATATTTAAGATACCATATACTGGTATTGGATAAGCATCTATTATTCCCTCTACCAAATCCCTTTCACAAGCAACAGCAACTATTACTGTTGGTCTTACCTCAACAATTATTTTTCTTGCTAGTGTACCTCCTGTTGCTACCTTTACATTCTCAATACCATATTTTTCTGCTAAATCAAGGATATACTTAATATCGCATTTTCCACATTTTGCACAATTTTTTATATCTATTGTTATTCTATAAGGGCATTTATGCCATTGAATACAATGGGGAAGAAGAATTAAAACCCTTTTACTAGATATTCGACCTGCCTTTGCTAGAGCTTCAATCATTGCATTATTTACAGTAACAAAACTATTTCCTATTTCATCCCGAGAGAAACCTAAAAAACCTCCAAGAATATAAGTAATAGGATAAAGAACCTTAACAGTTATACTCTTTTCACTATGAGGATATAAAAAATCTCTTTTTGTTAATACTGTTAAGAAAATTAAAGATAATCCTCCAAATATAATAATTAAAAATAAAATTCCTAAAAATGTAATTCCATATGCTAAATACGGATGAAATTCATAAAGTCTAGGATATATTAAATAAAGAATAACACCTTCTACAACTGCTAAAATAAAAAAACTTAAATAGGATAAAAAGAAAAATATTCTCGGATTTGTGATATCTTTAATTCTTTTTGCAATTTCTGGAGGAAGGGCTTTATAACATGTAATCTGTTTAGGAAAACTTTTTTTAGCTTCCTCTATCTCTTTTGCTAATTCTTTTAATGAAGGTTCTCCCATCTATTTCAACCTTTTTATAATAGACCTTTCATTTTCTTTGCAACCTCAGGTTCTTCTCTTAAAGCACAGAACTTTCCACACATTGTACATTTTTCCTCATCTCCACTTGGTGGTCTTTTTTCTCTATAACTTCTTGCCTTCTCAGGATCAAAGGTTAATGAAAAAATCTCTTCCCATCTAAATACTCTTTTTGCTTTTGCCATTTTAATCTCTTTTTCCCATGCCTGAGGTTTTCCCCTCGCTACATCTGCAGCATGGGCTGCAATCTTTGAAGCAATTACACCTTCTTTAACATCATTCACATCAGGAAGAGCTAAATGCTCTGCTGGAGTAAGATAACATAAAAAATCTGCTCCTTCCATTGCTGCCAAAGCGCCTCCTATAGCACCTGCTATATGATCATATCCAATAGAAATATCTGTCACAAGAGGTCCAAGTATATAAAACGGAGCCCCTTTTGTCAATGACTTCATTATTTTTATATTTTCAACAACCATATTTAAAGGAACATGTCCTGGACCTTCTACCATTACCTGAACTCCATACTCCCTAGCTTTTTCTACTAATTCTGCCAATACTATAAGTTCTGAAATTTGCCCTTTATCTGTTGCATCTATTGTCGCGCCTGGCCTAAATCCATCCCCTAAAGACAAGGTTACGTTATATTCCTTTGCCATTTCTAAGATTTTATCAAAATGTTCATATAGAGGATTCTCTTTTTCATTATAAACTATCCATCTTGCTAAAATTGAGCCTCCTCTTGAAACTATCCCTTCAATACGCTTGGAGGCTATAAGATGTTTTACAGTCTCTTTTGTTACTCCAGCATGAATTGTAATAAAATCTATACCATCTGTGATATGCTTCTCAAATGCTTTTAAGATTTCATCAACAGTCATATGAAGAATACTCTTCTTATGGATTTCTACAGCCTCTACCGCAGCAGAATAAATAGGAACACTTCCCACCGGTACATCTGACAATTCTAATATCCTTTTTCTTATCTCATCCAAATCACCACCTGTAGAAAGATCCATTACTGCATCAGCACCATATTTTATTGCTACTTTTAATTTCTTCAACTCTTCATCTAAATTATGATAATCATCTGATGTTCCTATATTTGCATTTACCTTAACTAAGAGACCCTCACCTATTGCTAAAGGTTTTTTTATTCTTTTTAACCTTTTTTTATTTCCAACAACAACAATTGTTCCCTTTTCTATTCCCTCAATTAGATGCTCTTCAGAAACCTTCTCATATTCTGCTGCTTTTTTTAAATATTCTCTAAAATCAGGATCATTTAAAATTTCATATTTATAATTCTTTTGCAGATACATAATTATATCTCCTTTTACCTTAAACTCCAGTTACTAACAAAAATAAAATCTTTTTCTGTAATTTGTGGTAAATTTTTTGTCTCAATTCTGAATATCTCTTTCTCATTTAAGTTATCATCTAGTTGTATAACAGTTAAAACATCCTGTGAATACTTCTTACCATAAAAATATAAAATACTAAGAGCAGAAGTAAGAAAATTATTATCATAAATTTTTTCTAGTAGAGCTACAGGCCCTTTATTGTTAAGAGACTTTACAAAGAAAAGTTTATCTTTATTCTTCTTGAAAATAGTGTGGTAAAATAATTTTCCTTCTTCCTCCGTTCTTGAAAGAATAATCTTCCCCATACCTGGTACTCTTAAATGCCTTCCAAGTTTTAGTAAGAATATATCAAAAGGCTCTATATCTCTATAGGTAGTATTATCTAAAAGTTCTTTCAATTTTTTAGAATAACCAACCTCTGTCAATAAACAACCTCCTCCTGGTGAAGGATAATTTAATCCAAACTCCTCTGCTAATTTCATTTGTCTTTCTCTTGATCTTCCTTTTATATCTAAAAGCTTCTCTCTATCAACCCATCCTTCTCGTTCTGGTAAAGTTGGCTCTAAAAGTTTTGCTGAAAGAGGTCTTAAGGTTATATCTCCTAAAAAAGTGAGTTTATCCACCATTCTAAGAGCCTCTTTTCTCTGAGATTTAGGACGTTGCCCTAAAACCTCTCCAGTTATTATAAAATGGCCTCCAATCTCATCTAAATACTCTTTTGCTGTTTTTATCTGCATAGCATGACAATCTATACATGGATTTAATGCTTTTCCAAAACCATAAACATTATTTTTTATCACATCAAGTTGCTTTTTTGTTATATCAATAATCTTAATAGGAAGATTAAGTTGTTTTATATAAGATATACGAGAACTTAACTTAGAAGAAAAGAAATAACTCTGAAAATGAACAACATGGACCTCTATGCCTTGCATAGCAATCAGTTTTGCTGCCAATAAACTATCAAGCCCCCCAGACACTAAAGCCACCGCCTTTATATTAGTCATTTCTACTACCCTTGTTTTATTTTAAATATTATAGTTTTAGTAGTATTTAAATATAAAAAAATAAGCGACTACCCTTTAAAGGATAGCCGCCTCTTTAGAATTATTTTCCATTCTAAATTTTATAAATTTATTTGCTTTCTTCTGTTGAAGCCTCTTCATTCTTGCTCGCTATCTTGTCATAATCAACCAATTCAATTATAGCAAGTTCGCTATTATCTCCTCTTCTTCTTTTATCTAATTTATAAATCCTTGTATATCCTCCATTTCTTTCTAAATAAATAGGTGCTATTTCATTAAATAATTTATACATAGCCTCTTTTTTATATAAAAACTTTAAAGCCAGTCTTCTCGCTGCTAAAGTATTCTTTTTCCCATAAGTAATAAGTCTTTCTACTAAAGATCTAACTGCTTTTGCTTTTACTAATGTTGTTGTAATCCTTCCATATAAAATTAAATCAGTAGCCAAATTTCTAAGAACTGCTTCTCTATGTTCTTTTAATCTTGATAACTTCTTTACTTTCTTTCTATGACGCATACCTTCTCTCCTATAAAGAATTTAATGTTTTTAATCGTTCATTATCTCTTCTACTTCTTTTTTCATACCAAGTCTTAATCCTAATCTCTTCAATACATCATTAATCTCTTCTAATGACTTCTTCCCAAAATTTTTTAACTTTAATATTTCATCTTCTTCATATTTTACTAAATCTGCTAATGTCTCAATATTTGCACTCTTTAAACAATTTGTACTTCTTACAGATAACTCTAATTCAGATATTTTCATAGATAATAGCCTCTTCATTTGCTCTTTCTTTTCATCTACCTCAACAACTTCCTCTTCTTCTATTTCTATTGTATTAAAAATAAATAAGTTAAAATGATCAATTAAAACATTCGCTGCATATGATATAGCTTCATCAGGTGTTATACTTCCATCTGTCCATACATTTAAAATAAGTCTTTCTAAATCTGTTCTTTTTCCAACTCTAACATTTTCTATATAAAATGATACTTTTTCTACTGGAGAATATAATGTATCCATCCAAATATATCCCACAGGAACATCATCAGTTACCTCATGTTCTTCTTCAGGAACATAACCTCTTCCAATATTTACATATATTTCCATATCAAGAACACCATCTTTATTAAGCTCTGCTATATGAAGATCTGGATTTACAATTTCAACTCCTGCAGGGGTTTCTATATCAGCAGCTTTTACTTCTCCGGGACCCTTTACTTGTAACTTTAAGGTTGCTTCTTCTAAATCTCCACCTAATTTTACTCTTAGCTTTTTTAAATTTAAAATAATCTCTGTAACATCTTCTCTAACACCAGGAATTGTAGAAAACTCAGTCAATACTCCTTCTATTTTTACCCTGACAACTCCAGCTCCTGGAATTGAAGATAATAAAACTCTTCTTAAAGCATTTCCTATTGTTGTAGCATATCCCTTTTCTAATGGTTCTATATAATAAGTAGCAAATCTATCGTTAGAATTTTTGTCCTTCTTAACATCAGATGGCATATTTAACTTTTTCCATTTCATAGCAACCTTATCCCTCCGAAAAAATTCTTTTTAATTATTATTTAGAATATAACTCTATTATTAAACTCACATTTAACCAAGGCACTGCTTCTTCTCTAATAGGCTTCCCAATAACCTTAGCACTTTGAGTAGCCTTATTGACTTCTAACCATGAAGGTATTTCTTTTCTTTCCTTCAAAGTATTAACAATTATTTCTAAATTTTTCTCTTTTGTTTTTGGTTTTACTTCAAAAACATCACCTTCTTTTAATAAAGTAGAAGGAATATTAACCTTTTTTCCATTTAATAAGAAATGACCATGTGTAACAAGTTGTCTTGCTGCAGCTAATGTAGGAGCAAATCCTGCTCTATATACCATTACATCAAATCTTCTTTCTAATAATTCAATAAAATTATCCCCTACGTTACCACCCATTCTTGTTGCTTTATCGAAATAATTTCTGAACTGTCTTTCAGACACACCATAAAAAAATCTTGCTTTTTGCTTTTCCATTAATTGAAGACCATATTGGGATAACTTTTTATTAGCATTTAACCTACCATGTTGTCCTGGTGGATAAGGTCTCTTTTTTAATATTTTATCAAACTTTGGATTTCCAAAGATATTTATTCCAAATTTTCTTACTAATTTTGCTCTTGGTCCTGTATATCTTGCCATAGATTCATTCCTCCAAATTTAACTATAGTTTTATACTCTTCTCTTTTTTCTTGGTCTACAACCATTATGAGGTATTGGAGTTACATCCTTTATTGCTACTATTTTTAATCCTGTATTAGCTATAGCTCTTATAGCTGTTTCTCTACCACCACCAGCACCTTTAATATAAATCTCAACTTCTTTTACTCCTCTATCTAATATTTCCTTAGAAACTTTTTCTGCTGCAAGTTGTGCAGCATAAGGTGTTGATTTTCTAGCCCCTTTAAATCCTACAGTTCCTCCAGAAGCCCATGCAATTACATCACCTTTTTCATCTGTAGCAGTAATTATAGTATTATTAAAACTACATTTTACATAAATTCTTCCTCTAGTACCTACATACTTTTTCTTCTTTTTCTTATCTGCCATATCTTTTCCCTCTCAATTTTTTATTGTTTCATCTCTTATTTTTTAGGTGCTTTCTTTTTATTTGCGATTGTTCTTCTAGGACCTTTTCTTGTTCTTGCATTAGTTCTTGTTCTTTGTCCTCTAACAGGTAATCCTCTAATATGTCTTATACCTCTATAACACTTAATATCTTTAAGCCTTTTTATATTCATTGCTATTTCTGTTCTTAAAGCACCTTCTACCTTATAATTATTTTCAATTTCTTTTCTTAACTTTGCTACTTCTTCGTTTGTTAAATCTTTTACTTTCTTTGCTGGGTCAATTCCTGTATCTTTTAAAATTTTCATTGCTGTACTTTTCCCTATACCATATATATATGTTAATGCTATCTCAAGTCTTTTATTTTGTGGTAAATCTACTCCTGCTATACGTGCCAAAATACACCTCCCTTAAAATTTTTTTATTAACCTTGTCTTTGTTTATGTCTTGGATTCTTACAAATTACTCTTACAATACCTTTTCTTCTTATTATTCTGCAATCCTTACATCTCTTTTTTACACTTGCTTTTACCTTCATATCCACCTCACTTTTACTTATATCTGTATACTATTCTACCCTTTGTTAAATCATATGGAGATATTTCTATAAGTACCCTATCACCCGGTAATATTTTAATATAGTTCATTCTCATCTTACCTGATATATAACCTAAAATAACATGACCATTATCTAACTTTACCTTAAATGTTGTATTAGGTAAAGTTTCAATAACAACGCCTTCAACTTGTAATACATCTTTTTTACCCATAGTCTTTATCCCAAATTTTCTATACCTTTGTTACTATTATATTTCCTTCCTTTGTAAAAATTACAGTATTTTCATAATGTGCTGTTAAGCTATCATCTATAGTAGTTACAGTCCATCCATCTTTAGGGTCTATTTTTATTTCATAGCTTCCTGCTGATATCATAGGCTCTATAGCTAATACCATATTATCATATATTACAGGCCCTGTATTAGGTATACCATAATTAGGAACTTGAGGTTCCTCATGCAAATTACGTCCTACTCCATGCCCAACTAAATCCCTAATTACTGAATACCCATGCTTTTCAACAAAACTTTGAATCATATACCCTAAATCACCTATAGTATCTCCTACTTTTATATTTTCTATAGCATAATAGAAAGAACTTTCACAAACTTCTACTATTCTCTTTTTTTCTGGAGTTACCTTTCCTATCATGTAAGTTCTTGCCGCATCCACATGAAATCCATTCTTATAAATACCTACATCAATTGAAACGATATCGCCTTCTTTAACAATTTTATTCCTTTTTGGTATCCCATGTACTAATT
>Ga0256836_1000690_pt1 | contig 16939 bp, 14 predicted proteins | sample 4561380metaG_FD_185974 | JGI IMG/M metagenome (GOLD analysis project Ga0256836, IMG submission 185974) | Hydrothermal vent microbial communities from Guaymas Basin, Mexico - 4561-380 | ecosystem: Environmental > Aquatic > Marine > Hydrothermal vents | place: Mexico: Guaymas Basin | collected...
CTCGCGGCAAAGAAGGAAGGCAACGGCGTAAAGAATGCAGTCAGGGCAAGGAACTTTATCGGCCACTCCAACTGGTGCTTCAACGACCCCAGGCCTCTGACGGAAAAAGAGGTTGAGGAGCTCTACAAAAAAACGAAGCCCTCAGGCCGAGAGAGCGTCTTCTTCGGAACTTCAAAGAGGACTCCCTTCGTCTTTGAGGGAGACATCTACTTCCTTCCCAAAGGGACAAACCGCTCCCCGACTTCTCAAAGTTAAAGCCGGTCGGGAAAATCTACACCCCCGTCCTAAACGTAACTCCGAGGAGTTTCAGAGAGGGCTTCCCCGGAATAACCGACAGGTTTGAGTGGTTCGCAATTGACTACAAGGGGAAAATCTACGTTCCTCAAGATAGAGAGTTTACCTTCTACCTATTAAGCGACGACGGGGCAAAGTTAATTATTGACGGGAAAACCGTAATAGACAACGACGGAATCCACCTGCCGACTGAGAAAAGCGCAACCGTAAGGCCGAGCAAAGGAATCCACACCGTTGAAGTCCGGTACTTCCAGGGGCCGAGGTATGAGGTTGCCCTCGTTCTATCCCACCTTAAAAATGGCCGTAAAGTCCCCTTTGACATCAGAGACTTTGCTCTGGTTCAGGTTGAGGAAGGCAATTATCAGGTAAACTTAACTTTAAGCTCGGGAATCCTCTTTGACTTTAACAGCTACGCCTTAAAACCCGAGGCCATAAAAGTCCTTGACGAGGTGGTCGGATAGGTTGAGAATACTCCCTACGGGAAGGTAATTGTTGAAGGCCACACCGACAATACGGGCTCAGCAGAGTCGTTCCGGCAGACAGAATTGAAGTGGTCGGCTACGGAGAGAGCAGGCCCAAGTACCCCAACACTACAGAGGAGAAAAGGAAGGTTGAAATTAAGCTCATAAAGAGGTGTCAAAAGTGAGGAAGGAGCTCCTTAAAGAATGGGACAAAAGGTACGTCTGGCACCCCTTTACCCAGATGGCCGAGTACGTTAAGCACGAGCCGATAGTCATTGAAAAGGGTGAGGGGTGCTGGCTCATAGACATTGACGGGAATAGATACTTAGACGCCGTAGGCTCAATCTGGTGCAACGTCCACGGCCACAGCGTAAAAGAGCTCAACGAGGCCCTAATTGAGCAGGTAAACAAAATCGCCCACTCAACACTTTTGGGGCTTGCAAACGAGCCATCAATTCTCCTTGCAAAGGAAGTAGTAGATATTACCCCGGAAGGTTTAAATCACGTCTTTTACTCGGACAACGGCTCAACGGCCATGGAAGTGGCTCTTAAAATGGCCTACCAGTACTGGCAGTTAAAAGGAGAGAAAAGGAGAACAAAGTTTATAAAGCTTGAAGAGGCCTACCACGGGGATACAATAGGTTCGGTAAGTATCGGAGGGATAGAGCTCTTCCACTCAATGTTCAAGGAGCTTATGTTTGAGACCTTCAAAATCCCCGCCCCCCACCCTTACAGGTTTAACGGAACGGCCGAGGAGTGCAGGGACTACTCCCTTTCAAAACTTGAAGATATTTTAAGGGAAAGGGGCCAAGAGGTCGCCGCCGTTGTTATGGAGCCTCTCGTTCAGGCGGCGGCCGGGATAATAGCCCACCCGGAAGGTTTCTTAAAGGGAGTTAGGGAGCTCTGCGACAGGTACGGCGTCCTCCTAATCCTTGACGAGGTCGCTACGGGCTTCGGGAAAACCGGAAAGTGGTTTGCCTGCCAGCACGAAGGGGTGGTTCCCGACATTATGGCAATCTCCAAGGGGTTAACGGCCGGCTACATGCCCTTGGCTATAACCCTTGCAACAGATGAGGTTTATAGAGCCTTCTGGGGGGGAGATTACGGAAGCGGAAAGACCTTCTTCCACGGCCACACTTTTACCGGAAATCAGCTGGGGTGTGCGGTAGCCCTAAGGAACATAGAGCTCTTTAAACAGAAGGGCTGGCCCGAAGGGCTAAGGCCGAAGATAGAGTACCTGTGGAGGAGGCTGGAGGAGGAGCTCTCACCCCTTAAGCACGTAGGAGACATCAGAGGAAAGGGCTTTATGGTGGGGATTGAGCTCGTTAAAGATAAGAAGACCAAAGAGGGTTTCTCCTGGAGGGACGACGTAGGAAGGAGGGTCTCAAGGAGGATTATTGAGAAGGGAGTTTTCACAAGACCCTTAGGCCCCGTCCTCGTAATTATGCCTCCACTTGCAATAACTGAAGAGGAGATTGACTTTATGGTAAAAACCTACAGGGAAGCAATAGTTGAGGTTCTTGGAAATTAGGGGAGGGTTAAACCTCCCCGTCCTCCTCCTCGGGAGTCTTAACTATCAAGACCGGCTGACTTACCGCCTTAATAATGTCAAGGATTTTCCCAACCCTAAAGAAAGAGAGGGATTCTGAGGTAACCCCCAAAGCTATCAGCTTAATTCCGTACTTGTCGGCGTACCAAGCAAGGGTCTCGTCAAGCTCGCCGGGAACGAGAACAACCCTCGTTTTAACGCCGTTTTCCTCAAATTCTGTAGCAACCTCCTTCATCTTCCTGAAAATCTTTAAAAGGCCGCTCACAAACCCTTCATCCATAGTTCCTTTTAAAGCCTCAATCTTCTCCTCACAGTCAAACTCTTCCCGTGAAAGGAGACCCCACTCGGAGGGAACCATTACGTAAATCACGTGAACTTCTCTGCAGCCGGCCTCTTTTAGCTTCATAACGTAAGGTTTCACCTTTAGGCTGGCCTTCCTCATATCAAAGGGGTAGAGGACTTTTTCAAAGAGCATCACTCCTCCCTTCTCTTAACTATCAAAACGGGACACTTTGCTTCCCTTATAACATCGGTAGAGACGCTTCCCAAAAGAATTTCGCTTAAGAGCCCCTTACCGTGAGCTCCCATAACTATCAACCTCACTTTCTCCTCATCGGCAACAGAGACGATTTGTTTAGGAATGTTTCCGTACTTCAGGTAGATTTTTACTTTGAGGCCTTCGTCCTCAAGGATTTCCTTAACGGCGTTCAGTTTCTCTATAAGGTTGATTAAGTACTCCTGGTCAACCTCGGGAAGGATTTTGTAAACATCCTCCTCCTTTAAGAGGTCTGTTCCGTCGGGGAGCTCCACCGAAAGGTCGTCAACAACGTGAACTACAACTACCTCTTCCTCCCCGGCCTCCTTGAGCTTTTTAACGTAGTCAAGGGCAACTTCGGCCAGAGGCGAAAAGTCGGTTGAGTAAAGAGTTTTCTTAAAGAGCGGCATCTCTCCCTCCTAAGCCGTTAGTGAGTACTCTTTTGTCTCAAAAAGGGGCTCAACTTCAATCACCTTTATTAGTTTACCATCACGGTAAAGGGAAACGGGAACGCTCTTTTCCCTTTTGGCATCAGAGTAGCGAGCAACTATTCCGGCCGCCACCTTTAAAACCTCCTCGTCGGGCTCACCGGTGCACCTCAAAAGGCCGGTGGGGGAAGGGGCTACTTCAACTCTTAGAGTAAAATCCCCCTCTCTGCCGAGCTCCGAAATCCTCCTGTTCTCCTCCCTGTTTCTCCCGACAATGAGCTTACAGTTTTTAATTCTGAAGTGCCTTCCCACCTTCAGGAGCTTAACGTTCTCCCAGCTGAGCTCGTTATGCTCTATTAAATCTCTCACCTTAACGGCAAAAGAGGGCTCGGTTAAGAGGCAGCCTCCGGCAGGTGTGGGGAGCTCCTTCTCGTTAATCCCCAGCTCCTTTAAGAGTTCCGGATACCTCTTCCTTGAGCGCCCCTTTAGGTCAAGGAGCTCCTCCCTCTTAACAATTCCCTCCTCCTCGTAAACCGTAGGGGGCAACAACTTCCCCGAAAGGGGCCTCAAAACTTTACCCTTTAGCCCTGCCAACTTTTCTATACTTCTGAAAGCGTCAAGCCTCTGGGACATAGGCCTCTGGCCGAGAACTTCTCCGGTCGCAATTATCCCCTCTTCACCTGCAATTTCCTTTAACTTCTTCAGCATGTAGGCCTTACAGTCTATACAGGGGTTAACGTTCTTACCGTAGCCGTAAACGGGGCTCTTTAACACCTCAAGGTAGTCCTCTCCCGCCTCAACAACCTTTAGCTCAATCCCCAACCTGTCTGCAAGCTCCTTAACCTTCTGGAGCTCTTTCTCAAAAAAGGGAGAGGTTATGTGAACTCCCACAACTTCAAAACCCAATTTCTTTAGTAGCTTCGCAGCTATTATGCTGTCAAGCCCTCCGGAAAATAGGAGGTAAGCCTTCTTACCTTTCTCCATAGACACTCCTTCGGTAAAGTCTTTAATTTAAAAGTAAGAGATAAAAGAAAAGGAGGAAGGGATGGCACAGCTAAAGCTCAACCTAATCGGTCACGGGATTGACCTGACGGGGGCAATCAAAAACACCCTTGAGGAGAAGTTTAAGCGACTTGAGAAGTACCTGGGGGACGACGACAGAAGAGAGGTATTTGCAGACGTAATAGTCAAGAAAGAGAAGTACCGTTCAAGCGTTGAGATAGTTATCTACAACGTCTTTGACCACACCTTAAGGATAAAGAAGGAGACCGACGACCTCTACACCGCCGTTGACTACGTCGTTGACGCCGCCGAGAAGCAACTGAGGAGGTTAAAGGATAAGGTAAAGACCTCTGCAAAACACGAAGCCCAAAAGGCAAAAAGGCAAATTACTCTTGTTGAAGAGGAGGTGGTTGAGAAGCCGATAGAGATAATTGAAGTTGAACCCGAGCTCTATAAGCCGATTTCAGTTGAGGATGCAGTTTTAAAGCTCTTAGGCTCAAACAGGGAGTTTGTAGTCTTCTGCAACGTTGAGACCGGAAACGCCGCGGTGGTCTATAAGAGGAAGGACGGAAACGTCGGTCTTATCCAGATGCCTTCCTGCAGGTAATCTCGGGGGCTTTCCGCCCCCTTTCAAGCTCTCTTCCACACTTTTGAGAGGCTAACTTTAAAGGGGCATTCGGTTTCAAACTCTACTTCCCCCTCTTCGCCGTCAAAAACCTTCCGGTAGCGGCCGCCTTCAAGCTTAAAGACTCTTGCCTTACCCAGCTCCGGGTAAACGAGTGCGTAGTACTTAACCCCTTCCCTCTCGTAAAGGGAGAACTTTACCTTTTCATCTTTAAAGGCCGTACTCTTTGAGACAATTTCAAAAACAACTTCAGGGGGCTCCTTAAGGTACTCGTCAACCCTTTTGCAGATAACGAAAAGGTCAGGCCTTACTACGGTATGCTCGTCAACTATCCAGTCAACTTCCTGATAGACAAAACACTCTTTCGGACACTTCTCTAACTGCTCCTCAACCTGCCTGAAGAGCAGGCCAGAAATCCTCTGATGCTTTCCGTAGGGGGAAGGAGCCATTGCATAGGGTATTCCCTCTATCAGCTCCCAATCCCCTTCCCAGAGTTTGTAGTCCTCAACTGTATAGCGGGGGCGCTCCGCCCTTTCCACTCTAACCTCTTTAAAAGGTTCACTATTTAACTTAATCCACTTTCAGAACTGCCAAAAAGGCCTCCTGAGGAACCTCAACCTTCCCGAGCATCTTCATCCTCTTCTTACCCTCTTTCTGTTTCTCAAGGAGCTTCTTTTTCCTCGTCACGTCACCGCCGTAGCACTTTGCGAGAACGTCCTTCCTCAGGGCCTTAACGGTTGAGCGGGCAATAATCTTGTTCCCGATTGCCGCCTGAATAGCAACCTCAAAGAGCTGTCTCGGGATAATCTCCTTGAGCTTATCTACAAGCTGCCTTCCCCTCTGATAGGCCTTATCCCTGTGGACGATTACGGAGAGGGCGTCAACGGGCTTTCCGTTAATGAGGATGTCAAGCTTCACAAGGTCTGAAGGTTTATAGCCTGCAAACTCGTAGTCAAATGAAGCGTATCCCCTTGAGACGGACTTTAGCTTATCAAAGAAGTCAAAGAGGATTTCAGATAGAGGCATGTCGTAGCGGAGCTCCACCCTTGACTGGTCAAGGTAGGTAAAGCCCGTCTGAATTCCCCGCCTATCCTGACACAGCTGCATAATCGGGCCAACGTACTCTGCCGGGGTAATTATTGAGGCGGAGATGTAGGGCTCCTCAATCCTCTCAATCTTCTCAGGCGGAGGCATCTCGGCAGGGTTCTGGACGTCAACTACACTGCCGTCTTTAAGGTAAACCTTGTAGATAACGCTGGGAGCGGTAGCAATTAGGTTAAGGCCGAACTCCCTCTCTAACCTCTCTTTAATAACTTCCATGTGGAGAAGGCCGAGGAAACCACACCTAAATCCAAAACCAAGTGCTGCCGAAGTTTCAGGCTCAAAGAAGAGGGCGGCATCGTTTAGCTTTAGTTTCTCTAAAGCCTCCTTCAGGTTCTCGTAATCGTCAGAGTCAACAGGGTAGAGACCTGCAAATACCATAGGTTTGGCGGGCCTAAAGCCCGGGCAGGGCTCATCTGTGGAGTTCTCTGCATCTGTAATCGTGTCGCCTACCTGAGTATCCTCAATGTTCTTGATGTTAGCGGCTATCCAGCCAACCTCTCCGGCAGAGAGCTTATCAACCTTAACCATGTTCGGAGACTGGGTTCCTACCTCTACTACCTCAAACTCCTTATCGTTAGACATCAGCTTAATTCTCATTCCCGGCCTTATTTCACCGTCAAAGACCCTTATGAAGGGAATAACTCCTTTGTAGTTGTCGTAGAAGGAATCAAAAATGAGAGCCTTTAAGGGCTTATTCGGGTCTCCGCTTGGAGGAGGAACCCTCTTTACTATCGCCTCCAAAATCTCCTTAATTCCGATTCCCTCCTTTGCAGAGGCCAAAATTGCCTCGTCAGGGTCAAGGCCGAGAACCTCTCCTATCTGCTCCTTAACCCACTCAGGGTTGGCACTCGGGAGGTCTATCTTGTTTATTACCGGGATAACCTCAAGGCCTGCATCAAGGGCAAGAAAGAAGTTTGCAATAGTCTGGGCTTCAATTCCCTGAGTTGCGTCTATTACGAGCAGAGCTCCCTCACAGGCGGCCAAACTCCTTGAAACCTCATAGGTAAAGTCAACGTGGCCGGGGGTATCAATGAGGTGCATGGTGTAGGTTTTACCGTCGTCGGCTTTGTAGTTCATTCTGACGGCGTTTAGCTTAATCGTAATCCCCCTTTCCCTTTCAAGCTCTAAGGTATCAAGCATCTGGTCCTTGAGCTCCCTCTTAGAGACCGTTCCCGTGTACTCAAGAAGCCTATCTGCAAGGGTTGACTTACCGTGGTCTATGTGGGCAATTATGCAGAAGTTCCTGATTAGCTCCTGGTTCATTTAGAGCTCTCCTCTATCAGAGATTCGTTTTCTGCCGATAGAATATATTTCAAACTCCTGTCTTTCACCAACTTAACAGTAAACTTTTAACATAGGCTATTATATGACGCCTATGTCTAAGACAAGATAAAATAATATTTTCAGAGAGATGAGGAACTAGCTCTTGTATCTGAGATATTTTTTAATTTCTTTTCCGTAAAAACTCTGAAATTACGGTCAGAATCCTCTCACAGGTTGTCTCAAAACTCTCCTCAACCTTGTCATTTATGTGCTTATGATGTGGATATGTTCTGATATTCTTATGATAAGGAGCGTTATCCCATCTAATAATCAGTTTTTCGTCTCTACTTTGCCAATGATAAGAGTAATTCCTTTCCTCTTCATCTACATATTCTCGTATATAAAGTTCCGAATTATCTTCCAAAATAACTTTAACTTTCATATAGAATCCATTTTGAAAAGTTCGAAAGTCTAAAACCTCAAAACTTTTTACTATTGAGAACTGTTTAAGACAGTTTAATATTTCCATCTTTCATCTCTTGTAGTTCTTTTCTAAGAGTGTTCAAGGTTTTCACGCAAGCCTTCCATTCCATATAATCATCCCAGGCTTCAAAATTTTCAGGAGATGACTTCAACTCTCTCTCAAATTCCTCAAAAGTTTTGCCATACTTGATTTCAAATAGCCTTACACATTCAGATGCACGGTGCAATTCATAAAGAAGTTCCGCTTTATAAATGTTTAGTAGCTTCTCCCTACTAACTATTAAAGGCATCCTAACTCTCCCTTAAAACACTTAACAATTAAATATACTCTCTAATCGCCACCTTAAAAGAGGCCTCTCTGAATACGAAAGCAATTGAAAGCCTCGCTGTCAACGAAGCCTTTCCTGTTTAAGAGGTTAAACCTCATAACAGATGTCCTTATCCTGGGCAAAACTTATTACCAGCTCCTTTCCAGCTTTAAAAAACCCAAAGTACTTTGCAACTTTGGAGCTCCTTTCTTTCTTTTTTTCATCCTGGTAGAGCCTAAAGGTCTCCTGTTGTATCTCTATATAGATGGCATCCTTCTCTAAGGACTCTATCGCCATCCTGATGTACCGCTTGTACTTTTGGGGGCTTTAATCTTCCTTTCTTTTTTTTAGTTTTCTTTCCAAAAGTCCAAGCTCCTCCTTGACCTCCGCAATGTAGCAAGTTTTAAAGGAATTTGGAGAATTGATAGTCTTGGCCACGTCTTCCCTCTCAATATAGTCTGTTTATAGTTAGACTATACCTAACGACTATACAAGTCAAGAACTATAATTCTGATTAAATCTAAGCCCCCAAAGTTTTCTATATTTAGAAACCAATCCCTATCTCTTAAGGGCTTTCACGCAAGCCTTCCACTCCATATAATCATCCCAGGCTTCAAAATTTTCAGGAGATGATTTCAACTCTCTCTCAAATTCCTCAAAAGTTTTGCCATACTTGATTTCAAATAGCCTTATACATTCAGATGCACGGTGCAATTCATAAAGAAGTTCCTACTTTTTAAAGATATAATAATTTTCTTTTGGAGGGTTCGATTGTTAAATATAACAATTATGAAACATTTAACAGTTCATTTGGAACCTACTTATGGCTTACACAAAATTCTTGATTCAAATCTTACAAATAATGTCAGGAATTTGAGAATCTCCAAATGGATTATAACCCTTCCTGTAAGCATTGAAAGTTTCTTCTAAGATGAGATATTTTATCAACTCTAAAAAGTTTCCAACCTGATGGATTACCGTTCTTACTATAACCTTCAACTTGAAAGGCCCTTAGCAATAAGTTACCTTTCCATAACCACATACAAAAGGTTCAACTATTCTCACTTCGTTTTCGTAGAAAAATTCAATTAACCTTTTTTCCCTTTATGGCTTCACAAATAAGATGGCAATTCATGATTCCTCCTGAAGTTTTTTAAATAAAATTTTAAAGACTTCTGGAAGAGTTTCTTCATCCACATAGTCAACTAAAGCATCTACTAATGATAGCCTTTTGTTTAATTTTACACCAGAACCGGCATTAAGTTTAGACAAAGCTTTACTAAATTTAAAATATTTACAAGTTCTTGAACGCTGTTTTAAGCATTCTATATTCTCAACAGCCCAATCTTTTGGTATAGGTTTCCCTTGTTGCTTTAAATAAGCGGCCCAAGCTCCATGAATTATTCCTGATGAGAAAGAATCTTCAAATTCTTTATCCCCAACAGTAAAAACATTGGCATTTGCCCAGTCAGGATATCTCTCTACAATCTCGTTATAAAGTTTTAGAACAGGATCTTCCTCCTTTCTGCTCTCTATATCTTTATCAAGAACTAGAAACACTTTGTTAATGGGATAACGAAGAATATCTAAAATTACTTTAGCGAGTTTGGGAACCTCAGTGTTTCCAGACGCACGGATGATTTTTATAAAATCACCTTCAAGACTTCTATTGAAAAGTTTCATGTACATCTTTCTAATAAATCTCTCAGTAGTCTCTTCTTCGACAATCACAAGTTTTCTCCCAAAGAATAAAAAAACATTCTCTATCCCTAAGCTATAAAGAAGTCTATCTATCCCCTCAGTGGTATCTGTCTTAACAGATGATATCTTTGTTGTTTTATCCGGCCTCAACTTCACTAATCTAATTTGAGTAGACTTGAGAAAATTAATAATAAATGGAGAATGAGTTGTAATGATAATTTGTTTGTCCTCAGAATACTTTAACAGAGTGTTCATAAGCTCTCTTTGTGCTCTGACATGTAAATGTGTATCTGGCTCATCAAACAAGAAGATACTAACTTCATCGCTCGTCTTTTCTTTAAGCTTATAGTTAACCAAAGCCATAGTAACCCGTCTTTTTGTTCCGTCTCCTTTCTTCCTAAAAGACACTTTATTTCCACGTTCATCCACAGCATCAACCTTTATGTTAATAGGTATTGGAGACTCTTCAACGGTATGAGAAATCTGAATATCATGAATATCAGAGTGAAATTGTTGAATTTCTTGTTTAACCTTCTCAATTTTTTCTTTAATTTTCTTAATTTCCTCTGAAGCAATCCTTTGAACTAAATCTCGCAAAGTACCTTCGCTTTCCAAAATCTGTTGTTGCCACAATTTTTTCTGCAAATCACGAATAAAAAGTTCATTCATTACGTCCTCTATATACTCTATCTTTTTACCATCTAAGTGATATGTAGCAATATAAGGAGCAGAAGTTACCTGTAGCTCATCATCTGCTTCTCGTAAAACTCTCTCAATATTCGCTAAAATAGTACTTATTTTTGCATTACCACGACAACTAATGCCTAATTTATCACAAAGTCCTTTTAATTTACTTTTTTTCTCTTCGCTCAAATCAGAAAGTTTATTATCTTTATCAGATAATAAATCCTGATGAATAGCATTATACTCATTTATCACTAAGTCTTTTTTCAAAAAACATTTTATTTCTACTGGCTTTTTAGGATTAGTAACTTCATACCTTCTATACAATCTCATTCCATTTGATAGCGATAGTTCTAATTCAATAGGTTCCTCTTTATTATGAAAATCATCCTCTTCTATTAAATAGCTACTTGAAAAAACCCTTATTGCATCAAGAATTGCCGTTTTTCCAGCGTCATTCTCTCCTATCAAACAAGTTATATTTTCTTCAAATTTTATATCTACACTCTTCAGACTACGAAAGTTCTTCACTATAAATTCTTCAATTTTCATCATATACCTCCTCCCTACACATTCTTTGCCTTCTTTAGTCGGTTTTGGACGAGTTCGGCGACGGCGTAGTAGACTTCTCTGCGTTCTTCTTCGGTTAGGCCGAGGGCGTCAAAGACTATATCGTCAAGGGCTTTGCGGTCGGGAAGTGGGTTTGGTTCCTGTTCTCTTATTGGTTTGCTCGGGTCAAAGCCAAGTTCCTTGAAAACGGAAAAAATTTCCCGTTTAAACATCTCAGGCACTTCTTCTATACCCTGCACAAGAAACGTAAACTTGTTTCTAACATCATCTACTGGAAGCTCTATTATTGTTATAGCTCCAGTCATCTCTCTTGCCATTGTTTCAATAAACAATCTATCTAAAGTAGCATTTAAAGATGTTACAAACTCTAAATCAGAAATACTTTTATCTTTTAGTTCAACATAGTAGTTTCTCTGGTCAGTAGGATAGTTATTAATATTCCAGAAAAAAGCATAGCGTTCTCCTATACTTTTCCACCAAAGAAATTTCATGTCTTCTTTCACTGATATTTGATACCAAAGGTTTCTACTCCTACAGGTAGGTCTCCTATTAAACCCCTGCTCTTCTCCCCACTTTATATAGTCAAGGGCAAAAGTTTCTTTCAGTTCTTTTCTCGTTTTGTTGCACATAAAGACTCTATACTTTAAATCTTCTTTCCTTACGATTATCGTTTTAAGTTCTCTTGGGCTTTTTATTACGGGTTTTAAAAATTCTTCTTCAATTAAAAAGAGCCTGTAATCTTTTGCGTTCTTTCCCCACTTACTTGGTTTTATTATTCGGAGCCCTGCTTTCTTTATCTCTTCAACTGAAGTGAAACCTTTAAGGTTTTCAACTCTCCTAAGTTCGCTATCGTTAACTTTATCGGTTAAATCCTCAACGTAGAAGAATTCGTTTGCTCCTGTTGTAAATCCTCTCTTTACCTCTGCAATGTCTCCAAGCCTTACAAGCTTATTTTTTCCTTTTTTAAGGATTGTAAAGAAGATGTCTGGAGCCCTCAGGAATTTCCCTCCCCATTTGTTCCCTTCATATTTTCCGTCTCTCATTCCATCTTTCAAGAGGTCTTTCTGCTTAATGGGGAATAGCCTGAAGGCCTCGGTCTTTATAATGTTCTCTGAAAGCTCCGGGAGCTCCGCCTCCTCTACCTTGGGCTGGGCTTTCTCTATGAAATTCAGATATTCCTTAAACTTCAGGCCTTTTACTATCTCCTCAAAGGGAACTTTCCACATTACGAATTTGGCTACATTCTCAAGGTTTTCCTTCTCTCCCCTCTTATCCGTCGGAGCAGAAATGAAGGTTATCACCGTGTTAACATCAGCCTCTTTAAAGCTCCTTTTACTTTGATTATCGTTAATAGAGTAGATTTTCGTTCTTCTCAGAAGGAATTCCTGAAGGGTTTTACCAAATCCAACGTCAAGCCAGGAGTTTGAGGTTATGAAACCAAGAGTTCCTCTCATGTTAAGAAGACTGAGGCCTTTAAAGTAGAAGTAAACGTATAAGTCAGCCTTACCATCTGGCTTAAACTCGCTGCCGTAGAGGGTTTCAACCATATTTCTTAACTTTTCTTTATACTCTTTCTTGAGCTTTTTCCATTCATCCTGTGAATAGTCTTCCTCGTTTCTGTCTGGAGGAGCTATATACTCCTGCCTCACATAAGGTGGATTACCTATTACTAAGTCAAACCCCTCTTTTTCGCCGTAGAAGACTTCAACAAAGTCTATATCCCAGATAAAAGGGCGCTTACCCTTAACTAAAGCTTTCCTAACACTATCCCATAGCTCTTTTTCCTTCTTAAGCTCTTCAAGTCTCTTCTTATAACGCTCTTTCGGACTCTCTTTCTCTCCCCCAATCAAACTTCCCGCATAGGTCGGAGCAGTTTCAAATTTTGTTATTTCTCTTTTTATCTGAGAAAGTTTGTAGTCTATTATCTCTTTAAAAAGCTGAAACTCTTCGTGCTCTATCTCTTCCTTTTTGGGAGCTCCCGGTTTATTCTCTGCATAGAGGAGTTTTTTCTTTTTAAGTTCAGTTATCTTTCTCTTTATTGAAGGGGAAAGGGGAAGACTTGACTTGAGTTCAGGCCTCTTACTCTTCAGGATAGAGAAGTCTAAGTTCCCAAACTCTTCAATAAGACTATCTCCTACTCTAATTTTGAAAGAAAGGTTTGGAAGAAGAGGATTGAGCCAGAGCTTCTCTCGGGTAAGGTCGGCCTCAACCATAAGGAAAAGCCATAGGCGGAGTTCCGCAATCCTGGCGGCCCACTCCATTACATCAACGCCGTAGACGTTATTCTCTATTATCCTTTTCCTTATGGCGTAGCCGCTCTCTACAACATTTGGGTCAAACCTGTGGAGCTTTGAGTAGAGGTGATAAAGGGTATCAACAAGGCCGACAAGAAAGGCACCGCTACCACAGGCAGGGTCAACAACTTTAAGCTCGTCAAGGGCTCTCTTTAGTTCTTCAAAGGTCTGACGGTCTTCAGGAAGGAAATCATCATTGAATATGAAGTCGTAAACGGTCTCCTCAGGCAAAGAGGTGTTTTTACGCAGATAGTAGATTAAGCTTTGAGTTATTATGAACTTGATTTCTGGCTCTTTAGTATAGACAATTCCCTTTGTAACTCCCTCTATATCAATTTTGGCCTCAGGGTTTTTCAAAACCTCTTTAGAATCAAGGTGAACGAGCTTTTCGTAGATTGTCCCGATAAATTCGGGGTTAACCGCCAGGTCCCTATCATCTTCAAGGTCTTCAACCATCGTGAAGTTGTAGCTGTTGAGAAACGGAATTATCCCCTCATCTTTTTTACCGAGCTGGTCACTTTTTAAGAAGAACTCATCAGGAATCTGAAAGTCAACCCTGTCGTAGTCGTTCTTTGAAAAGAGACCGCCGTTTAAGTAAGGAGCCCTGATGAAGAGCTCTTTTACCTTTTCAGGCAAATAGGAGTATTTAGTAGGAATTTCTGCTCTTTTCTCACCCATATTCTGGCTGAAGGCTGAGAGAAAGAGAGGCTTTAACCACTCCGAGTAGAAGGTTCCCTCTTTTTCAGGATTTTCAGCTACAAACCTTTTGTACTCTGAAACGAGGAAATCTATTAGCTTCTGGCCCTTAAGCTCCTCAAACCACTCTTCCTTTTCCTGAATGAAGTAGATGAAGATTAACCTGTTTAAAAGCTGGTGGGCTGCCTCTTTTGAAAAACGCTCTGGAGTTTTTGCATTCTCAGGGAGCTCTTTCCCTCTTACCTGTTTATAGATTATTCGCCAGAGGCTTACAAATCTTCTTATATACTCCTCTAAAGAACCTTTCATTCAGGGAATCAACACTAAAAATCTCTAAAAGTTGAGCTGCAGTGGGATTCTCTAAATTGAGGAACTCTGATAACTGAAGAAGAGTTGTTTTTGAGGCCTTTCCCTCTCCTACTATAAACGAAAACCGCCTGAAATTGGTTAGTTTTTTCTTAATTCTGCCGTCCTCTTTGCTTTTCTCATACTCCATCTGAATGTAAGATAAACGCCAAACGGGGGAATCATCTGAGTAAAAGGCTACAAGAGCTCCCTCTTTGCCCTCTTCCTCAAGATAGCGAGCAACAAAATCCCTGTGGTATTTGCGGAGCTTTTCGGGAGAGGAGACCTTTATGGCAAGAAAGGCTATTTCTTCTTCTTGGTATTCTCCAATAACTTCAGCCTCAAGTATTTTGTCCTTAAACTTTTCATCTATAGGAAGATTTTTAACTGCCTGAGTCCAGATGTCTGCTCCTGGGAAAACCCTCAGAAGGAAGTTAACGAAGTTCTGTCTGTTATAAGGGTTTTCTATTAACTTCTTCAGGCTTTTTTCAGCTTCCCTTTGCAATTTCTCCTCCCTCACCTTTAGCACTTCTTAAACAGCTTTTCATCAAAAGATAATAACTTATAGTTGTTAACTTTACTATATGCACAGAGAAGGCAGTCTACGAAATTTAAGTTTTCTGATTGGTAAATTTCAAGAGCAACTTTTACGATTTTGCCGTCCTGTACTTTACAGTTTCTAAGCTTAAGGAAAAAATTTATAGCAGAGACTATATCATTCTTTGGAATTTATAGACTTTTGAGAGGACATAAATGACTTCAGCCACAACTGTTCGGGGAATGAAAAGCTTTCTTTTCCCACTTATTGCTTTTGCGAAAATTTTTTCGGCCTGACGGTAGAGCTCCTCAACATCTCCAAGGAGATATCTCAGTATAACGTTAGCATCAACTACTTCCATCTTTTTAAAAAGGTTTCCTCCCTTGCTTTCTTTTCTATCTCTATTATCTCTTCTGAACTTTTCTCTTTAAAGGCAAATTCTTTAAAGATTCCACCAACTCCAGAAACAGGCTTTATTACTATTCTGTCCCCCTCCATCTCTACCAAGACAAGGTTAGTTCCCAACTTCCTCCTGAAGGAAGTAGGTATTGTAATCTGCCCTTTTGAAGTAATCTTGGCTATCGGCATTCTTACACCGCAATTTGGGTTTACCTAATTTAAAAGTAATACCCTACTCTTTCAGGTCAACTTCTCTCTTTAAGAAAAAGCTGAGATAGAATTACCTCTACCTTCTCATCTTCCTCTTGATGAGGGGAAGTTCTCTTATATTTATCAAGAAACTCTGTTAAAACTTTTAGCTTTCCCTTAACATCACTCTTAGATATAAAGGTCTTATATAAATCCCTCATTGTGGAACGAGGGAAACCGCTTTCCCTAATTAAAGTTAAAACTTCTCTTACCAACTTCTTTTCCTCACCTGATACAAGCTTCTTAAAAGCCCTTAACTCTTTTTCAACTTTTTTCTCATAGCCATCTCCTCCCGGAAGGCTCCTTTGTAATTCAGATAGCTCCTTGTGAAAAGCTGTAAGGTTCTTACTCAGTAGACTGTAAAAAAGCTCCCGCTCTAAGGGAGCTTTTTTCTCACCTTTATCTACCCTTAAAAGTTCAACAGCCTCTAAGAAATCAATCTCTCTGGCAGGTTTATCCTCATAGGAGAGAAAAATCTTCTTCACTTTTCCCTTCTTAATCAAAGTAATTAGAAAGTTCCTATTCCAATAGCGGCTAGAACGAGCTTTTTTGGGAAGTCTCTTTATCCGCTCGTAGAGCTCCTTATCCGTTCCTTTGATTTTCTGAAGCTCCTTCAAATAATAGAGGAAAGAGTCCTCCTCTTCATCTTCAACTGGAGCATTAATCCTTTCAAACAGACCCCGGGGAGAAGTCTCCTCTTCTTCTGTCAAGTATTTAGCATCCTCACCGAGGGCTTCGTGAAAGGCCTGTAGTTTAGCTACAGCTGCAGCCTCAAGGCCTATTTCGCTTTCAGTTTTCTCAACTGGGAAGAAGTTGAATATGTGGATTTCGCTAAAAGTTGTTCCTACCCTGTTAATTCTTCCAACCCTCTGTAGAACTCTCGTCGGGTTCCAGGGAATGTCGTAGTTTATTATCACATTGGCACGGTGAAGGTTTATTCCCTCGGCCAGAACATCTGTAGTTACCAAAATTCTTATATCGTCCTTCTGTTTCTCTTTAGGAAGGTTTGGGTCAAAGTTTTCAAGGATTTTATCCCTTTCGCTCCTTCCAGAAGCAGAGGTGTAGGAGATTACACTGTTTCCAAACTCCTCTGCTAACTTTTTCTTGAGGTACTCGGCAGTCTCTGCAAATTCGGTGAAAATTAAGATTTTCCCTGCCTTAGTGAGCCTTTCATCTTTCTTCAGAAGTCTAAGGAGCTCTTCTACTTTAGGGTCAGACTTAACTTTACTCCATTTACTATAGAGCTCCTCTATCGCTTTAACGTCTCTCTTCAGATTTTCATGGAACTCCTCCGTGAGCTGACTTTTATCGTAAACCGTAACCTCTCTATCTTCTAAAATCTCTTCCAGGTCAAAACTGTCTGACTCTTCCACTTCAGCAAGGAGTTCCTCTATACGCTCGTAGACGTTTA
>Ga0256836_1000691_pt1 | contig 16933 bp, 17 predicted proteins | sample 4561380metaG_FD_185974 | JGI IMG/M metagenome (GOLD analysis project Ga0256836, IMG submission 185974) | Hydrothermal vent microbial communities from Guaymas Basin, Mexico - 4561-380 | ecosystem: Environmental > Aquatic > Marine > Hydrothermal vents | place: Mexico: Guaymas Basin | collected...
TACACCTTTTTTCACCATATAATTATTTACTACATTACTTTGAAAAGTATCTCTTGCATGTGCTACTCCTATTAATAAAATAGCAAAAGCTAATATTTTTTTCATCTGACCCTCCTTTAGAATTAAATAAAATTATCATTAATATGATAATATAATAATAATACTTTCTTGTCAAGTGTTTTTGGAGTGTATTTAAAAAAAATCAAAAATTTTTAAAATAATAATTATATAAAAAGAGTAAAAGTAAAAAGGCTTGATTTAAAAAAGTTATATAAAAGCTTTTTTGAAGATAGAAAATATACGAAATCTTACAATTTATCTAAAAAATTTAAAAACTTCTACTCCTTAACTTCGCTACTTTTTTAGCTATTCTTTTTATTACTCTTTGCTTTTTTCAAACATATTCAGTATCTTTTGCTTCTTTTGTAAAATTTTTAAAATTTTTCTAAAAGTCCCTAAATTATGGAAATTATTGATTTAGAAAATTTTTAATTTTTTTTGAATTTTTTTATTTTTTTCTAAATCTATTTTGTATATTGCACTTTGAGTCGTAAGTTCAACCCCTTCTCCCCAGGCATCACAACTGCATCCCCAAGCCTTTTCGTTTGCACTATTTACCGCAATCACTTGGGACTGGGTAGAGAGGGCAAGGGCTTTATTTAGGGTTTTGAAATGTCCTATCCTCTCAGCCCCCCACCTTGCAGGCACCAAGATAATATCAACACCTCTAAACTTTTCCCAATACTCAATAAACCTAAGCTCAAAACAGATTAAACTCCCAACCTTTAACCCCTTCCACTCAAAAATATCCGGCCTGCTTCCTATCTTAAAATACCTTTTTTCATATCCAAAGAGGTTATATTTTGCCCTTTTATAAACAATACCTTTATCAAAAAAGTAAAAATAGTTTTTATTATCCTCAATAATTGTAAGTCCAAACGCTTTATTGATTTTACTAAGCTCCTCAACCGCCCTTTTCCCAAATTCATTTACCTTTTCCCAGTTTTCATAATCAAAGCCCGTAAGGGAGACTTCCGGAAAGAGCAAAAAAGAAGATGGGGAGTTTTTGATAATTTTTATCATCTCTTCTAAATTTTTTTCATAATCTTTTGTGGTTTTAAAATTTACAATCTCTACAAAACTATTTTGCACCCTCTTCCCCATAAACTCTTTTATAAATTTTATCTACATTTCGCGTATAGTAATCATAATCAAAAAGGCTTTTAATCTCATCTTCACTCATCACTTTTTTTAAATCTTCATCTTTCAATAGATTTTCTAAAAACAGACTCTCTCCCTTTTCATTAATCGGGGCTTTTCCTTTTTGAAGTTCTTCCCACACCTTCATAGCGTTTCTTTGAACGATTTTATATGCATCTTCGCGGCTAATGCCTCTTTTTGGAAGTTCTAAAAGCACCCTTTGAGAAAATACAAGCCCACCTGTTAAATTTAGGTTTTTCATCATATTTTCTGGATATACAACAAGGTTTGAGATGATGTTATTGAGTCTATGTAGCATAAAATCAGTCGTAATAAACGCATCAGGTAGCCAAAATCTCTCAACTGAACTGTGAGATATATCTCTTTCGTGCCATAAAGCTACATTTTCCATTGCAGGAGTTACATATGCTCTAATCACTCTTGCAAGACCTGTTATGTTTTCGCTAAGTACTGGATTTCTTTTGTGTGGCATTGCAGAGCTTCCTTTTTGCCCTTTACTAAAATACTCTTCTGCTTCATAAACTTCCGTTCTTTGAAAATGTCTGATATTTACTGCAATTTTTTCAACTGTACTTGCAAGCAGTCCAAGTGCTGACGCCAAACGGGCATATCTATCTCTTTGAATTACTTGGTTTGAAATAGGTGCAGGTTTAAGACCTAAATATTCACACGTTAACTCTTCAAGCTCAATTGGAGCATGAGCAAAGTTACCCATAGCACCACTAATTTTTCCAACACTTATAACTTCAAGAGTTTCCTCTAAATTTTTAAGATGTCTTTTCATTTCATCATACCAAATTGAAAGTACAAGTCCAAATGTAATTGGCTCACCATGAATTCCGTGACTTCTACCTACCATTAAAGTATATTTATGCTCCATTGCTCTTTTTTTTATACTCTCCATTACCATCTTAACATCGTCAATTATAATTTTTAAAGAATCTCTCATTTGAAGAGCAACAGCCGTATCAATTGTATCAGAGCTTGTCATACCATAGTGAACCCATCTACTCTCTTCTCCAAGGCTCTCAGCTACACTTGTAAGAAATGCTATAACATCGTGTTTTGTCTCTTTTTCTATTTCATGAATTCTTTTTATATCAAATTTTGCGTTTTCAATAATTTTTTTTGCATCTTCATCAGGAATTAGTCCAAGTTTATTCCAAGCTTTTACTGCTGCTTTTTCAACTTCAAGCCAAGCATTAAATTTAGCCTCTTCACTCCAAAGCTTTTTCATCTCCTCTCTTGCATATCTCTCAACCATTGTCCGCCTTTTTTTGCGTAATTGTATCAAATTATATTAGTTAATCTTTTTGTGATATAATTCATCAAAAAAGGCGTATAATGCTTGATATTGGCTCTACTGAATTTTTATTTATTGTAATAATTGCAATTATTGTATTAGGTCCTGAAAAGCTCCCAGAAGCACTAAAAACCACTGGAAAATTTATTGGAAAAATCAAAAGAATATGGAAAGATGCAACGGCTGATATAAGAAGAGAAATTGAACTTGAAGAGATGAAAGAGGAGATGAAAAAATATAAAGAAGAGCTTGAAAAACTCCAAAGACAGGTTAATGATGATGTAAATAAAGGGCTAACAAGCCTTGATGATTTAACCGCTATTGGAAACAGAAACTTTAAAGATATGATAAAGTGAGAAAATGGGATTTGTAGTTAAAGAGTTTGATGTAAATAATGTTAAATTAATAGATTTTTTAATAAAAGAGCTTGGCTTTTCTATGAGGGAAGCAAAAAGAGCAATAGATAGAGGAAGAGTTAGCGTAAATGATAAACGCATAACCCAAAAAGGTGCCAGAGTTAGCGGAAAGTTAAAGTGTATAATATTTGAACCAAACGGATATGGATTAAAACCAATCTTTGAAACTACCCATTTTGGAGTGTTTAATAAGCCAAGTGGAGTTGCAGTCCATCCTAAAAAACTTGCCAATACCAAAAGCCTACTTGATGATGTAAGGAATTTATGGGGAAGTGAAGCAAATTTAGTGCATAGGCTTGATAAAGAGACAAGTGGCTTAATTATTGCAAGTAAAAATAAGTTTGCAGAGAGTTATTTAAAAGTAGCTTTTCAAAATAAAGATGTAAAGAAAAAATATTTAGCATTGGTAAAAGGGCATTTAGATAAAGAATATACAATCAAAAAACCAATAGCAGTAAATAAAGACGAAAATATAAAAGTAAAAGTTATTATCTCCAATGATGGAAAAGAGGCAACAACAATTGTAAAACCAATAAGACAAATAGGAGAAAACACATTAGTTGAGTGTATTCCTTTAACTGGGCGTCAACATCAAATAAGAGTACATCTATTTAGCATAGGGTATCCTATTGTAGGAGATCCTTTATATGGGGTTGATAATGATTTTGCAAATAGGTATTTAAATAAACTAGTAGATGAAAAAGAACGTATAGAAAAAACGGGAGCAAAAAGACTTATGCTTCACGCTTATTATTTAGAATTTGAATTTATGAATAATAGGTATATTTTAAGTGAAAAGAGCTCTTTTTTAAAAGAAATTCTTTAAGCAAACTTTAAAGATTTTTTGTTACAATTTTAGCTCAATTTCCCCTCCTTAAAAGTTTTTACCTCCTTTAAGCCCGTTTGGGCTTTTAAGAAGTTTTCTTTATTAAATCACTATCAATCTCAATAATTGTATGGACATTTCCTCTTGGATTAAAATCCATAACTATCTTCATCCATTTTGGCTTTAATTTCTCATAAAGAGTATCAAAAATTTCATTTGCAGCATCTTCGTGAGAGATATATCTATTCATAAATGAATTTATATAAAGCTTTAAAGCTTTAAGCTCTACTATCCATTCATTTGGGATATATTCAAGATAAATAGTAGCAAAATCTGGATAGCCTGAGCGAGGACATTTTGCCATAAACTCAGGCAAAGTAATTTTTATTTTATAATTTTTTTTATTATTATTTGGCCAAATTTCAAGGTCTTTATCTGGATTAAATTCAACTATTTCTTTTTCACCATATTTTAATTCATTCATTTTTTCCCTTATATATCAATATTTTCCACTTCTTTTGCGTTTGTTTGAATATACTCTCGCCTTGGAGCTACTTCATTCCCCATAAAAAGCTCAAACTTCTTAGCAGCTTTCTTTGCATCTTCAAGAGTTACTTGAATAAGTGTCCTATTTTCCGGATTCATAGTAGTCTCCCAAAGTTGCTCTGGATTCATCTCTCCAAGTCCTTTGTATCTTTGAATATGAGCTCCTTTTCTTGCTTGGGAGATTACTTCTTCTAAAAGCTCTAAAAAATCCCCTTTAATTAAATCTTTGTACTCTTTTAATTTTTCATAAACTTTTTTTGCTTCAATAAACAATGGATGATTAATAAGTTTTTCATCAATGGTAATCTCTTCTAAGCCTCTATTAGTTTGAATGTAATAGTGATTATTATGTTTTGAGATTATGCTAAATTTAAATTTATTTAAATACTCTTCTAAATTTTCCAAATTTCCATCTTCAATCAAAAATCTTATGACCTCTGGAACTCCAAATCTTTTTGTAAGCTTATCAAGTAAAATTTTATAAATTGCAGCGTTTTTTAAAACTTCTCTAAGTTCTGGTTTTCCAATTCCTTCAATATCAACAGAATTTATTCCTTGTTCAATTAAAAATTCATTAAGTTCTTTATCATCTTTTAGATACTTTTCAATTTTTCCTTTTTTATATCTATAAAGTGGAGGTTGAGCTATATAAAGATAGCCTCTCTCAATTAAGTCTCTTAAATGATTAAAGAAAAAGGTCATAATAAGAGTTTGAATATGGCTTCCATCAACATCAGCATCTGTCATAATGATAATTTTTTTGTATCTAACTTTATCAGCGTCAAAATCCTTTCCAATCCCAGTACCAAGCGCTGTAATTATATTTTTAATCTCTTCACTACTTAAAGCCTTTACATCACTTGATTTTTGAGTATTTAAAATTTTCCCTCTAAGAGGTAAAATTGCTTGAAAATATCTATCTCTTCCTTGTTTTGCGCTACCTCCTGCACTATCACCTTCTACCAAATATAATTCTGCCTCTTCTGGATTTTTTGTCTGACAATCAGCAAGTTTCCCAGGAAGCGTTCCAACTCCAATTTTTGTCTGTTTTCTTGTAAGTTCTCTTGCTTTTTTTGCAGCAATTCTACTTTTTGCTGCCGCTATTGCTTTTTGTGAGATTGTTTTTGCAGTATTTGGATTTTCTTCAAAATATCTTGTTAAATATTCATATGTCAATTTTTGTACTATGGGTTTTACATAAGAGCTTCCAAGTTTTCCTTTTGTTTGACCTTCAAATTGAGGCTCACTCATTTTAACGCTTACAATTGCGTTAAGTCCCTCTTTTACATCATCTCCCGTTATTTTGATATTCTCTTTTAAATTCATATTTTTGTTAATATAGTTAATTATCGCCTTACTAAGCCCTGCTCTAAATCCACTCTCATGAGTTCCTCCCTCTGGTGTTCTTATATTATTTACAAAGCTTAAAACTTTCTCATCATATCCTATATCATAACACAAAGCAACTTCAATATCTAATGATTTTTCTTTATCGCTATAATGTTCGTTATAATAAATTATTTCTGTGATGCACTCTTTGTTACTTAGAGTTTTTACAAAGTCTTTAATTCCACCCTTAAAGTGATAAGTTTCTTTTATTTCATCAATTTCATTTTCAAAGTAAATTGTAATATTTGGATTTAAATATGCAAGTTCTTTTAATCTTCTTCTTAAAATGTCACTACTAAATTTTGTAGTTTCAAATATCTCTTCATCTGGCCAAAACTGGATTGTAGTTCCACTCTCTTTTGTTTTACCAATTACTTCAAGGTCTGTAATTGGCTTTCCTCTCTTAAACTCTTGGCGGTATATTTTACCATCTCTTTTAATCGTCATAATAAGTTTCTTAGATAAAGCATTTACAACGCTAACCCCAACTCCATGAAGTCCACCTGATACTTTGTAAGTTTTATTATCAAATTTACCACCAGCGTGAAGCACGGTTAAAACAACGGTAGCTGCTGGAATTTTCTCTTCTGGATGAATATCAACTGGAATACCTCTTCCATTATCAGAAATTGTTACGCTTCCATCTTTGTTAATTTTTACTTTAATTTCGGTTGCATATCCAGCCATTGCTTCATCAATAGCGTTATCTACAACTTCATAAATTAAGTGATGAAGTCCTTTAATTCCAGTATCTCCAATATACATTCCAGGGCGTTTTCTAACAGCTTCAAGTCCTTTTAATACTTTGATACTCTCAGCACCATATTTTGTCATTAAGTTCCTTTTAGCTACTTTTTACAAATTATATCATAAGAGGCATTACTATTGTTATAAATTTGTCATCTCTTAGCATAAAAGGTATGTTTGGGTCATTTAGACATAATTCAAATTCTTCGTTTTCAATTGATTGTAAGAAATCTAAGAGGTATTTGCTATTTACTCCAAATGTAAACTCTTCGATTTTGCTTTCATATTCAAAAGATGTTTTTGCTTGGATTGTTTCATCGCTTATACTCTCAAAAATTATTCTATTTTTTGTTATTGTAATTTTTACTTCTGTTGAGACTATACTTACTTGTTTTAGGTGATTTGTAAAAATTTCTTTTGGAATTTTTAGTTCGTATTTAAAGTTATTTGGGATTATTCTTTTATAATCTGGAAATGTTCCATTTATAAGTTTTGTAAAAAGAAGAGTTTGCTCGTTTTTTATTATTAGGTAGACATCATCATAAAATATATCCATATCTTCTTTGAAGATTCTTTTAACTTCACTAAGAGCTCTTTTAGGAACAATTATTTGTTTTGTGTTTCCTTTACCTTGTGAGTAGTATATTGCAAGTCTTCTTGTATCAGTTGATACGAAATTTGTTTTTTCTTGAATATCAAACAATTCTCCGTTAAGTTCTACTTTTGGATTATTTGTATCAATTACTGGAAAAGTTTTTTTAATAGCATCAATAAATTCTTCTTTATCTATTTTTAATTTGTCCAAATCTTCTGGATTTGGAAATTCTGGAAATTCGTTTGGATTGAAAGGTATTAGCCTATAAATTGAGTTTTGTTGAGTTATTATTATTGTGTCTTCTTCATTTTTTATTTCAATTTCGTCATTTTTTAGTGCTTTTAAGATGTTGTGAAGTTTTCTTCCGTTAATCGTAATTTTTCCTTTTTCAATTATTTGTGCGTCTGTTTGGATTTTTATTCCGATTTCTTTATCTGTTGCTTTTAATGTTAGGTTATTATTTGCATCAATTAAGATATGCGATGTTATTAAAGTATTGTCTCTTTTTTCTGTGAATGGGATTAATTGAGTTACTATGCTCTCTAACAAAGGTTTTTGAATTTTCACTTTCATTGTTTCTCCTTATATTTATAATTTTATATAGTAGTAGTAGTAGGGTATGTGAAAATGTGAATAACTTTTTCACTTTCCCGAAATTTTGGTTAAAACTTCAATTTTCACATGTGAAAAACATGTGAAAAACTTGCTATTTTATTCACATTAATTCACATTTTTTTTGTGAATTTTACTTTTTAAAGCTTCAATTTTGATTTTAAGTTCATTATCTTGTGAAATTTTTTTCTTAAATTGTTTAATTGAATGGCTTACTGCACTATGGTCTTTAAGTCCGAAATATTGGGCTATTATAGCTGTTGATTCATTTGTGAATTCTCTTGCAAGAAAGATTGCAGTCCTTCTTGCTAGGACAATATTTCGGCTTCTACTCTTAGAAGTGATTTCACTTGGTTTTATATTAAACTCTTTTGCAATTAATTTTATTATATTTTCAAGTGAAATATCACTTGCTTTATCGGAATGATACTCTTTTAAAACTTTTTCAGCAAATGCTATATCAATTTCTGATACTCCAAGTAGTTTTGACATTGCCTCTAATTTTACGATAATTCCTTCAATTTCACGGATTGAATCGTTGATTCTAGTAGCTATAAATTCAATAACTTCATCTGATAAGTTTATATTATTAATTTCGCATTTTTTCTTAATAATTGCGATTTTTGTGGGAAGTTCTGGGGGTTGGATGTCTGCTACAAGTCCTGCTTCAAATCTATTTCTTAATCTATCTACTATATCTTTTAGTTGTTGTGGGGGTCTATCTGATGTTAGACAAATCATTTTTTTATTGTTATATAATTCGTTAAAAGTGTGAAAAAACTCTTCTTGAATTTTGTCTTTTCCTGTTAAAAATTGAATGTCATCTATTAATAAACAGTCGCAATTTCGGTATTTCTCTTGGAATTGATTCATAGTCTTTCTTTTTAGGTGGGCTGAGAAATCGTTTAAGAACTGTTCACCTGTGACATAGATTACTTTTAGATTAAAGTGCTTTTGCACATAGTTTCCAATTGCTTGCATTAAGTGAGTTTTTCCAAGTCCAACCCCGCCATAAATAAAAAGTGGGTTATAAAGTTTCCCGGGTTTTTGGGCTGCTTGCTTTGCTGCTGTGTAAGCAAATTGATTAGATTTTCCAACTACAAATGTCTCAAAGACAAAGTTTGGATTTAGAATTGATGGAGTTGTCTCTTTTTCTTTATATTCTACTATTGAGTTTTCATTTGTAATAATTTCAATTTTTGGATTTATAGAGAATTCCTCTTTTATAATAGAAGAGATAGTTTCAAGGAAGTATCTTTTAACATACTTTGCAATGTAAATATTTGGAGTTTTTATGTGAAAAACTTCATCTTCTTGGTGGTTTATTGAGATATTTTTTAATATTTTTTCATCTGCAAAATTATAAGTTGATAGTTTTTGTTTTATTTTCTCCAAGTTTATCCTTTAAAAAGTAATATTAAATTTTAGCAAAAAAGATATAATATGTGAAAAACATGTGAATAACTACTGAATGGTCATTTAGAAAATGTGAATAACTATGTGAATAACTTTTTGGGTATGTGAAAAAGATGTGAATAACTATGTGAAAAACATGTGAATAACTTTGAATAATTATTCAGTTTATGTGAAAAATTATGTGAAAAACTATTTAATGTGAATAAGGATGTGAATGAAAATACTTGGAATTGACCCTGGGACTATAAGATGTGGATATGCAATTATTGAAACAACTCCAAAATTGAGATTGCTTGATGCTGGTTTTATAAAAATCACGGAAAAAAAGCTTCAATACCAGCTAGCTCAACTTATAGAAGGGATTGATATTATTTTAAAAGAGGAGGTTGATGAGGTTGCGATTGAAGATATTTTTTATGCTTACAATCCCAAAAGTGTTTTAAAGTTAGCGCAGTTTAGAGGAGCTTTATCTCTTAGGATTTTGCAAGTGCATGGGAATTTTGCCGAATATACTCCATTGCAAGTTAAAAAAGCAGTAACTGGTAATGGCAAAGCTACAAAAGAGCAAGTAGCTTTTATGGTTAAGAGAATTTTAGGAATAAAAGGGGAAATTAAACCCTTTGATATTACTGATGCGATTGCGATTGCGATTGCTCACTCTCAACGACTCTAATCTCTTTTGCAACCCTATCTAAAATTCCATTAACAAAACTTTTTGATTTATCTTCTGAGAAATGTTTTGCAATTTTTACCGCTTCATCAATAATAATTTGAAAAGGAGTATCAGTATATTTTAACTCATACACTCCTACTCTTAAAATCTGTTTATCAACTTTATCAAGCCTATCAAAGCTCCAATCAATTAAGTGATTTTTGATAATTTCATCAATTTCATCCATATGTTCCAAAACTCCATTTAATAGTTTTTTTGCAAATTCAGCTTTGCTTCCTTTAATTTTTCTCTCTTTTAAAAGCTCATCAAATTGTTCAACTGCTTTTTCATTTCCAAGTTCTTTTGCATACAAAGTTTGCACAACTGCTTCTCTTGCGTGAGTTATTGTTGCCATTAGTTGTCCTTTAAATTGTTAATATTGTTAAAAGGGTTATGAAAATAATAGTCTTTGGAATTAAAATATAGAGAAGTTAGGGTAAATGGGGTAAAAAGATATTTAAAAAATCTTAAAAAAGCCCCACTAACCACTAAAACTCCTGTGCTTATGAGTAAATCAAGTCTATTTTTTAAGTCAAGCTTCACTAAAACTCTTTATAAAGATTTATCATCTCAATAAGTCCAAGCATTGCTTCAAATCCTTTATTTCCAGCCTTAGTTCCAGCTCTTTCAATTGCTTGTTCAATTGTATCGGTTGTTAAGAGTCCAAAAGTTACTGGGGTATCAAATTGTAAAGTAGTATTTGCAATCCCTTTTGTAGCTTCTGCTGCTACATAATCAAAATGTGGAGTTGCTCCTCTTATAACTGCACCAAGGCATACTATTCCATCGTAAATATCTTTTTTTAAGGCTCTTTTTAGAGCAAAGGGAATTTCAAAAGCTCCGGGAACTAAGATAAGTTCTAAATTTTCTTCTTTACCTCCGTTTCTTAAAAAAGCATCTTTTGCACCTTCAATTAATCTATCAGTAATTAAATGGTTAAATCTGCTTGCGATTATTGCTACTTTTTCATTACCTTTTAAATAGAGTTTTCCTTCAATTGTTTTCATACCTCTCCTTTACATTCTCTTATGCAATCAACATTTCTTAAAATCTCTTCAAGCATTAAAGGGGTTATCATATTTGGTCCATCACTTAAAGCCTCATCTGGATTATAGTGAGTTTCAAAGAAAAATCCATCAACTCCAACCGCTGCGGCTGCGTAGCTTAGGGGAGCTACAAATTCTCTTTTACCGCTACTTTTACCTCCACCGCCTCCTGGCATTTGGACGCTATGGGTAGCATCAAAGATAACTGGGGCAAATTTTTTCATAATTACTAAGCTTCTCATATCAACTACTAAATTTCCATATCCAAAAGTTGTTCCTCTTTCTGTTAGCCAAACTCCATGTTTTTTTGAATTTTCATAACTTACTTCTTCGCATCCTCTCGTTTTTAATACTTTTAAAAGAGAGTATTTCATATCTTCTGGGTTCATAAATTGTCCCTTTTTGATATTTACAATTTTATCGGTTTTAGCCGCTGCTACTAATAAATCAGTTTGCCTACAAAGAAAAGCTGGGATTTGCAATACATCAACTACTTTTGCGGCTTTTTCAACTTGCCAAGTTTCGTGTACATCGGTTAAGAGTTTATATCCAAACTCTTTTTTAACTTCACTTAAAATCCTAAGTCCCTCATCAATCCCAGGACCTCTATAACTATCAAGTGATGTTCTATTTGCTTTATCAAAGCTTGCTTTAAAGTAAAAATCATACTTTTTGCTATAAGGTTTTAGATATTTTGCTATTTTAAATATCTGCTCTTTACTCTCAATTACACAAGGACCTGCTATTAAAATCATTACTTGCCTTTTTTTTTGAGAGATTATATCATAATAAAAAAATTTGGAGAGTCTTGAAATGAGAGAGTTTTTTAAAAGGCTTTCAGAGAAAATTTATAATAAATTTCACAAAAAGCTACACTTTTTAATTTTTATTACTCCAATTGTTAGTATTTTAATAACAACTTTTGTCATTATGGGAGTTGCTTATTTGACTTTAAAAGAGAATTATTATCATCAGCGTCAAGTAATTACTCAAAATTTTATGGAGAATTTAGAAAAAGTTACTAAACAAAGAGTGGAACTTGCTTATAATGTAATTGATGCAATTTATAAAAGTAATGCTGGCAAGCCAAATCAAAAAGAGCTTACTATAAAGCTTATGCAACAAATTTTAGATAAGATGAGATGGGGTAAAAAGGGGTATATTTTCGTAATAGATTTTTATGGCAATACTTTATATCATCCTAATAAGGAGTTTATGAAGATTAATAGATGGAATTTAGAAAGAGGAGGAGTTAAAGTTATTCAGCTTCTAATAAAAAGTGCGCTCGCTCATCCAGAAGGGACTTATGTTAGGTATCTTGCTTATAATCCAGAGGGTAAAAGACCTCTTTGGAAGATTTCTTATGTGAAAGTTTTTAAACCGCTTAAATTTTTTATTGGAAGTGGGGTTTATCTTGATACATTGGATGAGAGGCTTTTAAAGCAGCAAAGAGAGAATGAGAGACTTTTTGTAAATTTAGCTACTAAACTTTTAAAAAGTGCGATTATTATAACCATACTAATGGTAATTTTGATGGGAGTTATTGCGTATATGGTAAGGAGAATTTTTGAAAAGTATGAATTTGCTCTTCAACAAGAAAAAGAATTTCTATTTCAAAAAGCAACTCACGATAGATTAACTGGGCTTTATAATAGAGAAGCGTTTATTGACTTTTTAAGAGAAGTTTTAAGAAAGGGTAAACATATTGGAGTTTTATTTATTGATTTGGATGGATTTAAAGAGATTAATGATACCTTAGGGCACTATTATGGAGATAAAATTTTAAAAGACGTGGCAAAGAGACTAAAAGAAGTAGTGGGTAATAAAGGTAAAATTTCAAGGTTTGGGGGGGATGAATTTGTTGTTTTGGTAGAGGGGGATAAATCAAAAGTAGAAGAGGTTGCAAAAAGTATTTTAGAGGTTATTAAAAAGCCTTTTTATCTTGAAGGAAAAACTTATCACTTAACTGCAAGTATTGGCATCTCTCTTGCACCTTTTGATACTCTTTTACCAGATGAGCTTTTAAAAAATGCAGATACTGCAATGTATAAAGTAAAACAGGCTGGTAAGAATAGGTTTGAATTTTTTACAAAAGAGATGAGTAAAGCCGCTCAGGAGAGAATTTATCTAAGAAATGTAATTTATCAACTTTTAAAAAATGATGGCTTTTTAACATATTTTCAACCTCAAATGGATAAAAATGATAAACTTTACGGAAGTGAAGTTTTACTAAGGGCAAAAGATCCAAATAGTGGGGAGCTTATTCCTCCTTTTAAGATTATTCCTCTTGCTATTGAGCTTGGGGTTATTTATGATATTGACCTTTTGATAATGAAAAAAGCAATTCAGCAGTATAAAGAGTGGGAGAAAAAAGGATTAAATCCAGGAATTATTTCTTGTAATGTTACAATGCATCAGTTAGAAAAGGAAAATTTTGTAGAAGATTTAAAAAAGTTATTAAAAGAGTTAAATTTTGACCCTAAAAAGTTAAATATAGAGATTACAGAAGAGAGTATTATGAAAAAGCCAGATATTTCTATTAAAACTTTAAATAGAGTAAGTGAGCTTGGAGTTGGGATTAATATTGATGATTTTGGGACTGGTTACTCTTCTCTTAGCTACCTTAAAAAACTACCACTCTCAAAGCTTAAAATTGATAGAAGTTTTATAAAAGATATTCCCCAAGATAAAGATGATATTATAATAACGATGAGTATTATTACTCTTGCAAAGAGTCTAAATTTAGAGGTTGTAGCAGAAGGAGTTGAGAATGAGGTGCAAAAGAGGTTTGTATTTGAGAATGGATGCGATTTAGCGCAAGGATATTACTATTCACCGCCTTTGGATGCTAAGGAGTTTGAAGAGAAATTTTTAAAGGATGAGAGATGGTTTTAAGCAAATATAGTGCAAGTGGAAACGATTTTGTAATTTTTCACACTTTTAGAAAAAAAGATAGAAGCGAATTGGCAAAAAAGCTTTGTAACAGACAAAACGGCATAGGGGCTGATGGGCTTATTGTGCTTTTGCCTCATAGGGAATATGATTTTGAGTGGCAATTTTACAATGCTGATGGAAGTGAAGCTACGATGTGCGGGAATGGAAGCAGAGCAGCTGGAATGTATGCTTATAAAAACGATTTGGCTGATAAAAAAATGAAATTTTTAACAGGGGCAGGGGTTATTGAAGTGGAGATTGAAAATGATGGAATTAAATCCCAGCTAACTCCTCATAAGTTTTTAGGAGAGAGAGAAGATTTTGGAGTTAAGTTTAAAATTTATGATACAGGAGTGCCTCATATTGTTATTTTAGAGAGTATTTCAAATTTTAATAAAGAACTTGCAGCAAAATTAAGATACAAATATAATGCAAATGTGAATTGGGCTGAGGTTAGGGATAGTAAACTTTATGTAAGAACTTATGAGAGAGGGGTTGAGGATGAGACTTTGGCGTGCGGGACTGGAATGTGTGCGAGTTTTTTAGCCATGAGAGATGAGGGAAGAGTTGGAGATAGTGTAAAAGTGTATCCAAAAAGTCAAGAAGAGCTAAATATCTCTTTAAAAGATAATAGACTCTATTTTAAAGGAAAAGTAAGAGAAACTTTTAGGGCGTGTGTAGATTTGTAACGTTTTGTAAAAAAGATATATTTTATCCTTTTTTATTTTATCTCTTTTTGCTAAACTCAAAGAAAAAAAAGGAGGCAATATGCCAGTAACAACTAAATTAAAAGGTAATGATGTAGCACTTTATGGAAATCAAGTAAATGTTGGTGATGAAGCGCCAGTTGTAGTTTTACCAAATACTGCACTTGAAGAGGTTAAAATTGGTGGAGCTCAGGGGGTAGCTCAACTTATTATTGCGGTGCCAAGTCTTGATACTCCGGTTTGTGCGACTGAAACAAGAAAATTCAACGAAGAAGCTGCAAAAGTTGAAAATGCGGTGGTTTGTGTTGTTTCTATGGATTTACCATTTGCGTCAAAAAGATTTTGCTCAACAGAAGGTGTTGAAAATCTGCAAGTATTAAGCGATTATAGAGAAAAGTGTTTTTCTACTTCTTATGGAACTTTAATTGCAGAAGGTCCACTAAGAGGGCTTAGTGCAAGAGCTATTTTTGTAGTTGGAAAAGATGGAAAAATCTCTTATAAAGAGCTTGTGCCAGAAATTACCCAAGAACCAAATTATGAAGCAGCTTTAAATGCTTTAAAAGAAGCAGCTTCTAAGTAACTCTTTTTCTTTTTTTTTGTATAATTGTGTAAAATTTTAAAGGTTGTTTATGAAAAAACTTCTTTTTTTGCTTCTTGTAGTTTTTTTAAATGCAAAAATTATAGATATGGTTGTGGCTAGTGTAAATAAAGAGCCAATCACTTCTTATGAAATAGCTACTCTTTCAAAAAAACTTCATATCTCTTATAAAGAGGCTTTGAATTTGCTTATTGATAAAAAACTTTTTGATGAGGCAATAAAAGAACAAGGTATAAGTGTTGATGAATTTGATGTTGAAAATGCATTTGAAAAAATTGCAAGTAGTTATGGAATGAGTGTTTATGAATTTAAAAGAATGTTAAAAGAAAAAGGGGAATTAGAAGAGTTTGAGAAGAAGCTAAAAGAGAAGTTATTAAGAGATAAATTTATACAAGAGTTTTTAAATAGTAAAATTTCAATTTCTGATAAAGAGATAAAAGAGTATTATAACTCTCATAAAAATGAGTTTGAAACTTTTAAAAAAGCAAAGGTTGTTGTTTATAAAGCAAACAATCCAGCTTTATTGGAAAAAATTACAAAAAATCCTCTTGAAAAAGTAAAAGGAGTGGTAATAGAACAAAAGACAATTACTCCAAAAGAGTTGAATTTAAAAGAGCTTTTTGTTTTAAAAAATACTCCTATTAAAAATTTTTCCCCAATTTTGGGTAAAGGGATTTATTATGAGACTTTTTATATTTTAAGTAAAGAAGGAAAGAGTTATATTCCACTTGATAAAGTAAAAGATATTATTGCAAATAAGCTATTTCAACAAAAAGAGAAAGAAGCTCTAAATAGTTATATTGCAAGACTTCGCTCAGAAGCTACTATTAGATTTTACAACCCTTAGAAGCTATTTCTCCTTCTATTTTTTTAAATCCATCTTCATAAATCCATATCTCAAATTCAATACCCTCTTTTTGTAAAATTTTTTTTATTTTATCTTTCTCTTTGCTAAGGATTGCAACTCCACACTCCTTAAAAATTTCATTAGGCACTGGAATTGATTTTATATTCTCATTTTTTAAAAGCTTTTCAGCTTTTAACCCAGTTGGGATATCCTTAAAGTGAAAATAATAATACTCTTTTAGGTTGTCTGTAAACTTATAAAAAATTTCTTTGATATGAAGCCTTATTCCAGCCGGTAGATATTTAAGCTCTGCCATTGTTTTTCCTTTATATAAGCATTTTTTGAAGTAAGCCTTTTTTATACTCTTTTAGTTTAGATAGTTTTTTTTCGTTAATTTCTATTTTATCGTCTATGCTACTTAAAAATTCGGCTATTTTTTGCTGTTCTTCAAGGGTTGGGGGGAGGTGGATTTTAAAATTTTCTATATTTTTTTTAGAAATATTTAACTGAGCTCCTCCTTGTGCTAGGCTTATCATTTTTTTTTCAAAAATGTTTCTATTTAGTGTATAATATAAAAAATTTGGATTTAAATTAACATTTTTTATTTTTAGTTTTCCTACTCTTTGATTTAATAAACAATTATTTTTATTTACTAAACAAACTCTACCTACATTTCCTGTCATAGAAATAAGGATATCTCCTAATTTTAGGATTTGATAGTTTCGTATATTTTGAGGGAGTGAATTAATTGTTTTTACTTCGTTTAAGTCTAAATAACCTTTTTTTACATTACTTATAGTTATTATCATATATCTACCATTTTCTACATAATCTCTACTTTTAAAAGAATAACCACTTTTTAATTCACATACCTCCCCAAGTCTCTTTTCTATCCATTCCCCACTAAACTCCGGAAATCTAAGCTCAGGCTCTTTATTTTTTACATTAAGAAGCTTTTGAAGTAGTCCTTTTTTATATTCTTTTAATTTTTCTATTTTTTTAGCGGTTATTTCTATCT
>Ga0256836_1000693_pt1 | contig 16896 bp, 20 predicted proteins | sample 4561380metaG_FD_185974 | JGI IMG/M metagenome (GOLD analysis project Ga0256836, IMG submission 185974) | Hydrothermal vent microbial communities from Guaymas Basin, Mexico - 4561-380 | ecosystem: Environmental > Aquatic > Marine > Hydrothermal vents | place: Mexico: Guaymas Basin | collected...
TATCCAATAATTTTAATTTATCTTCTCTTTTTACTATAGGGGTATATAATAAAAAGAAAACAGGTTGATTTGTCTTGAAAAATTCCACCATCTCTCTTAAAAGATTTAATCCTTTATCCACTTTATTTTTATCTTCTAATGCTTTATAAAAACCTAAAGCATATCTTTTTGCTATAAGATTTTTTTCCATTTTCTAAAACTCCATTATTTCCACTTTTCTAAATACTCTTTTATAATTTTTTCTTGATTTATATTTTCTAAATTTTCCTTTATTAACTTTTCAGCAATAAAAGTAGATAAAGAGATTACTTCTTTTATTAGTTCCTTTTTAGCTTCATTTATAATATGTTCTTTTTGCTCTTCAGCTTCTTTTAATATAGAAGATTTTAAATTTTCTGCATCCTCTAAAATCTTCTTTGCCTGTTCTCTTGCTTTTACTTCAGCATCTTCTATAATTTTTTTAGCTTCAAGTCTTGCTTCTCTTAGTTGTTCTTCCCTCTTCTTTAATAATTCTTCAGCTTCTATCCTACTCTTCTCTGCTGTTTCCAAGTCATTTCTTATCTTTTCAGCCCTTTTATCTAAAAATTCAAGTAAAGGCTTATATAAAAATACATAGAGTATATACATTAATATCAAAAAGTTTATTATAGTCAAAACCATTGTCCAATTTAAAGACATCATAGGACAAAACCTCTTTTATAATAATTTAAATATAAATATTACTTTCCACCAAATAAGAATATTAAAATCAATGCTATAACCAACGAATAAATACCTGTAGATTCAGAAACAGCTTGTCCAACCAACATTGTTCTTGTAATTAAACCTGCTTGCTCTGGATTTCTACTTACTCCTTCACAAGCCTTAGAAGCTGCCATTCCTTCTCCTATTCCTGGTCCAATAGCTCCAAATCCCATTGCTATTCCTGCACCTAAAAGAGCTGCTGCTCTTACTAAATCTGCTCCTGTGATTGCATCCATGTTTATAACCTCCTTTTATAAAACTAATTTTTTGTTTTATATTTATTTGTTTATTACTTTACTACAAATATTAATATAAAAGCTATAACCAAAGCATATGTACTTGTAGATTGGGCTACAGCTTGTCCTAAAAGCATTGTTCTCATTACAACAGGTGTTGCTTCAGGATTCTCAGAAACACCTTTCGCTGCACCTTGAGCTGCAGAACCAGAACCAATTCCTGGTCCAATAGCACCTGCTCCCATTGCTATACCTGCAGATAACATCGCAACAAATCTTACTAAATCGTTACCTTTATCACCTATGAATAAAAGAATAAAAGATACCAATAAAGCAAAAATAGTAGGTGTTTGAGCTACAGCTTGTCCCAATAACATTATTTTTAATAAATTTCCACTCTCCTCTATTTTTTTACCCATCCCTTTTATAGCATCCTCTGCAGCCATTCCTGTTCCTATACCTGAGCCTATAGAACCTAATCCTATAGAAATTCCTGCTCCAAGTAGTGCGCCTATAGTAATTAAATCTCCTCCTGGAAAACTCATAAAAATTAATATTAAAGAGACAACTAATGCAAAAATTATAGGTGTTTGAACAACTGCCTGCCCAACAAGCATATTTGCTAAAAATGTATTATTAAAACGTGGTTGTCTTGCCGCAGCTTCACAAGCCGCCTTTCCTGCTAGTCCTGCTCCATAACCAGAACCTAATCCTCCAAGACCTATAGCAATACCTGCTGATAGATAAGCAAATGCTTGATTTAAATCTGAAGGTGTTCCTATAAATACCAATATTATAGCTATAACTAATGCAAATATAGAAGCAGAACCTGTACCTGCTTGTCCTATTAACATTGTTTTAAAAATTTCATTATTAGCTCCTGGTTGTATAGAGATTCCTTTTACCCCATCCTCTGCAGAAAAGCCCATACCTATACCAGAACCTAATCCTCCTAATCCTATAGCAATACCAGCTCCTAAAAATTTTAAAAAATTACCCCAATCTCCTACCTCTACCATTATAAATCCTCTTCATTTAAAGGTTTGTTTTCTTCTTCATCCGTTTCTATAACATCAGCTAACGCAACAGCTGTATAAGTTAAAGCTAACATTGAAAAAACAAAAGCCTGTATTGTTCCAACAAATACTCCAAAAAACGCATTCAGAAGAGGTGGTAAAACAATATATCTTACTAAAGAAGAAACTACTATTATAATTATAGCACCTCCTAAAATATTTCCAAACAAACGGAAAGCCAAGGAAATACCTTTTGCTATTTCTCCTATAACATTTAAAGGAAATAAAAGAAATATAGGATCTGCATAGCTTTTTAAATATCCTCTTATACCAAACTCTTTAATCATAGAACCATGAACTACAAATATAACAATTAACATAAGACCCACTGGCACATTTAAATCTCTTGTTGGTTCCGCAAATTCAAGCCATTCCAAAAATGGTTTTCCATCAGGTGTTTTTACTATTTGCCAAAAACTTGGGAAAATTCCCATCATATTTGAAATCCATATAAAAACAAACAAAGTTATTATTAAAGGAAAATATTTTCTACCTCTAGACTTTAATGTTGATTTTGTTAAATCATCAAAGAATTCTACTAAAAGTTCTGTCACACTTTGTAATCTTGTTGGAATATAATCTGAAAGTTCAACCTCTTGATTTTGAGAAAGTTTTTTTAGAACATTTTTCACTTTAAAACCAATAATTAATCCTGGAATTAACATTATAAAAGATACTAACCACTCCATCAACATTGTATTAGCATGAAAAGATATTCCAAAGATAGACCATTTGTGATATTCTGTCCTTATAGAGATACCTGAGTCTTGATAAAAAAGAATCACTATAACAATCTCTAATAGAATTAAAAGAATAACTGGTATAAAAACCTTTTTTTTCAAAGGATTTCTCCTTTTTTATTAAAATTTAAAATTATGTTAATTTAACTTTTTTATAAAAAAGCTTAAAAAATTTATTCCTATCTGATAAAGAACTACACCTACGAAGACCCCCAAATCTAAACCATACTTTTTTATTAATAAAATAAATATAAAAATTATTGTTAAAAATCTCAAAAAATTTCTTACAAAAAATACATTTTTTTTTCTTGTCTCTATATAATTAAAAACATCATTAGCTAAAAGAAAAATATTAATATTTCCTACTATAATTCCTAAAATAATCCCTTTTATTGTTAAAGGAAAATTTGTTTTTAGAGAAAGTATTTCTATTATAGAAAAAATCAATAATGATGTTATAAAACTAAATATTGATAGAAAAAAACTTACCTTTAAGGTAAAAATAAAAGCTTTTTTCTTGTTAAAGTCTTTATTAGTATAAACGTTATCTATATTATTTATAAAAAAATCTACCATAATATTTATTTGGTATTAAATGTTTTTTCTACTTCCTGAGGATTTTCTATCATCTTACAAAAACCATTAAAAATAGCCTTTTCATTAATTATTAATTCTCTAGTTTTTAAATCACCAATTAAGACAGCCTTTTCTTCTATTTCCATTTTGTTTTTTATTGTAACATTTCCTGTTATCTTTCCTGCTAAAACACAATTATCAGCTTCTACTTCTGCTTCTATAATACCTGTTTTTCCTATAGTTAAATTTCCTTTTACAACCAATTTTCCTTTAAGTCTTCCATCTATTCTTATATTTCCTTCTACTTCTATAGTTCCTTCTATAAAAGTCTTTTCAGCAATTAATGTATACTCCATATTATTATTTTTTATTGGCATTAACCTTCTCCTTTCATTTTTTTTGTTGATTTTATAAAGTCTAATGGTGATATATTTTTATTATCTTTTAAAATTTCATAATGTAAATGGGAACCTGTTGTTACACCTGTTTTTCCAACAAGTCCTATAATCTGACCTTTCTTAACCTTTTCTCCTTCTTTAACAAAGATTTTATCACAATGAGCATATTTTGTTTTAAATCCATAATCATGTTGTATGACTATATATTTACCAAAATAATCAGAATAACCCACAGATACTACAATACCATCAGCTGTTGCATAAAAAGGTGTTCCTTCTTTTGCTGTAATATCTATACCTAAATGTTTTCCTTCTATAAAATCTGCAGAAATCCAGCCTTGTAAAGGGAGAATATTAGGTATTTTATTATATAATAATTTTGAAGATTCTAAATCTGCAAAAAAATCTTGGTCATTACCATTTAATAAACTTTTTATATCTATTTTTTTTGTTGTAGATATATTTAATATCTTTCTTAACTTTCTTTCAATATTTTTTATTTTTATAATGTTCTTTTTTAAAATATAAAGTTCTTCTAAATTTTCTTTTAATTCTAAATTTTCAACCTTTAAATTCATATATCTATTATATAAATAAAAAAATGTTCCATAAAAAAATGTAGAAAAAATAAAAAGAGAAAATATTAGTAATATTAAACTAATAAAAAAGTAAAAACGAAATTTTGTTATAAAAAATGTCTTTACTTCTCCACCATCTTCTGGCATTATTTGGATTATAAATTTTTTACTCTTCATTTTTATCTAAATCCTTAAATATTTTTGAGATATCGTCTTCTGAAATTATAAAAGAAATCTTTAGTCCTTTCTTTGTTTTTTCTAATTTTAATTTTTTTATTTCTGGATAATTATTTTCAATTTTATTTTTAATTTCATTTAAAAAAGTATTATCCTCTATATTTTTTATCTTTTTTCCTTTATTTTTTATATTTCTTACTAAATTCTCTACTTCTCTTGCGGTTAGATTCTTTTTTACAATCTGAGAATATATACTTTCCATTTCTTTTTCAGATAATGTAATAATAGGCTTTATTTGGCCCATAGAAACTTTTTTTTCTAATAAATCTTTCTTTATATAATCAGGTAATTTTGTTAATCTAATATAGTTCGTGACAGAGGCTCTTGAAATTCCTATTAAATTTGCTATTTCCTCATCTTTTAATTTAAATTTTTCTTTTAATTTTTTAAAAGATTCTCCTTTTTCAATATCTGTTAAATCAACCCTTTGAAGATTTTCAACAATACTTAAGAGAAAAAGACCTTTATCATCTATTTCTAAAATTCTCGCTGGAATTGTCTCTTTCCCTAAATATTCAAAAGCTCTAAGTCTTCTTTCTCCACTTATTAATATATATTTATCTTCATCTTTTTTTACCACAATTGGATTTATTAATCCATTTTTTTCTATAGAATTTGCTAGTTCAACTATTTCTTCTTCTTTAAAAATTTTCCTTGGTTGATAAGGATTTGGTGTTATCTTATTGATTTCTATCTCTATTATCTTTCCTTTATCTATAGAAATATTTTCATTTTCTTGTCTAGAAATAATGTTTAATATATCGTCTGAAGATCCTCCAAAAAGCTCCTCTATTCTTTTTTTATTTAATCCTTTATTATTTTTTCCCATAATATTATCCTATTTTTTATAATCTCTATTTCTTCTTAAAAATTCTTTTGCTAATTTCATATAACTTTCAGCTCCCGTTGATAAAATATCGTATAAAATAATAGGTTTTCCATGACTAGGTGCTTCTGCAAGTCTAACATTTTTTGGTATAATAGTATTATAAACTTTATCTCCAAACCATTCTTTTATTTCATTAGCTACCTGTTTTGCCAATTTTACTCTAGAATCAAACATCGTCAAAAGTATGCCTTCAATTGTTAATTTTTTATTTAATCTTTTTTGTATAATTTTAATAGTATTTAAAAGATCAGCTAAACCCTCTAATGCAAAATACTCTGTTTGTATTGGAATTAAAACACTATCAGATGCTACAAAAGAATTTACAGTTAAAAGTCCTAATGATGGGGGACAATCTATAAAAATATAATCATATATATCTTTTAATCTATCTATATGTATCTTTAATTTCATTTCCCTTCCAAAAACAGATGCTAACTCTATTTCTGCTCCTGCTAAATCACTCTCAGAAGGAATAACATCTAAATATTTTAGTTTTGTTTTTCTTATATAAGGAGAATAATCTTCTATATCTTCTTCATCTGTTAATAATAAATCATATATTGTTGGTTCATTATTTTCTTTTATTTCTTTTTTATTTAAACCTAATCCTGAGGTAGTATTTGCTTGGGGATCAATATCAATAACCAATACTTTCTTTTCTAAAGCACTAATACAAGCACTTAAATTTATTGCTGTTGTAGTTTTACCAACACCACCTTTTTGATTTGCAATACTTACCACTTTTCCCATAAATCTTCCTCTGATAAAAGTTCTTCCCTTAACTTTATAATATAATGTCTAACATTATAAATAGGCAAAAGATAATCAGCAAAAATATCTTTTTTTTCTCCCACTTTATAGTTAGAAAAATAATAACATTTTTTCTGTTTTACAAACTCTATTATATTATTTTTAATCTTATATGGATTAACCCCTTTTAAAATAATAAAATAATTATCTTTAAAAAAATCATTACTAAATTCTTTATTTTCTATATTAAGATTATCTAAACTTAATTTTCTTTTTAAAAGATTTAAAAATATTGATTTTTTTTCTCTTTTTTCAAATAACTTTACCTCTATTTCTGGATAGAGAATGGAAAAAATAACTCCGGGAAGACCATTTCCACTTCCCACATCTATAACGTTATAAGATGTTTTCTCTAAAAAATCTTCAAATTTCAAAGCACCAAAAATACTATCTAAAAAATGTTTTATTATTAATGCACTTCTTTTTCTAGTAAAAAGATTTATAGTTTTATTATACTCTATTAACATATCAAAATATTTAAAAAACAATTCTATCTGTTTTTCTTCGAAATAAGTCTCTATAATTTCTTTAAACTTCTTATATTCTCTTGAAATTTTTATTTCATACATAATATTTTCCTTTTATGTTTCATGTGAAACACTTTTTAATTTTTCTAAAACCTTTTCAACGTGTCCATTAACCCTTACATTTTTCCATTCTTTTACTATTTCTCCTTCTGGAGAAATTAAAAATGTAGATCTAATTATTCCTTCATATTCTTTTCCATATCTCTTTTTTATACCCCATGCTCCAAATTTTTTAATAATTTCTTTAGAAGTATCACTTAGTAAAATGATTTTTAAATCATGTTTTTCTATAAATTTTTTATGGCTTTGTGGAGAATCTGCACTTATACCTATAATAACAGCATTTAATTTTTTAAACTCATCCAACTTTTCTGAAAAGTCCTTAGCTTCTCTAGTACAACCTGATGTGTTATCTTTGGGGTAAAAATATAAAACAATCCATTTTCCTCTAAAATCATTTAAACAAACATTTTTTTCTTCATAATCTGGAAGACAGAAGTCTATATTCTCCATTTTAAAACTCTTTTTTTTAATTTAAATATATTTATTTTTCTTTAAATAAACTAAAAGAACCTGAATATCTGCTGGTGTTACTCCATCAATTCTTGAAGCTTGACCTAAATTTATCGGTCTAATTTTTTGAAGCTTTTCCTTTGCTTCATTTAAAAGTCCATCTATTTTTGTATAATCTATATCATCAGGAAGTTTTATATTTTCATATATTTTGAATTTCTCAATTCTTTCTTTTTCTTTTTTTATATAACCTTCATACTTTATTTCAACTTCTACTTTTGTTTTTACAAGTTTATTAAAATATTCTTTTATGTTTTCTATTTTTAAAATATCATCTATAGAAATTTCTGGTCTTTTCAAAAACTCTTTATATTTAATTTTTTGTTTTAATTTTGGCTTTTCTTTTTCTTCTAAAATTAAATTTACCTTTTCTATATTAACAGATGTCTTTGATAAAAATTCTTTAAGTTTATAAGCTTTCCAAAGATTATCTAAAACTATATCTATCTCTTCTTTTGTTAAAAATCTATGTTCTTTTGAATATTTAAGAAGTCTTTTATCTACATTATCTATTCTTAAATTAAGTCTATATTCTGCTCTTGATGTAAACATTCTATATGGCTCTGTTATCTCTTTTGATACTATTTCATCTATAAGAATACCTATATAACTCTCACTTCTATCTAATATAAAAGGTTCTTTTCCCATAATTTTAAAAGCTGCATTTATACCTGCAATTAATCCTTGAGCTGCTGCCTCTTCATATCCTGAGGTTCCATTTATCTGTCCTGCAACATAAAGATTTTTTACTTTTTTTGTTTCAAGGGTATGCTTTATTTGAAATGGTTCTAAACAATCATATTCTATAGCATAAGCAGGTTTTAAAATCTTAGCATTTTCAAGTCCTGGTATTGTTCTCATAGCTTCTTCAATTATATGTTCAGGAAGAGAAGAAGAAAAACCATTTAAATAATATTCATCTAAAAATATACTTTCTGGTTCTACAAATATATGATGTCTATTTCTTTCTGGAAAATTCTTCAATTTATCTTCAATAGAAGGACAATATCTAGGACTAGAGGCTTTTATTAGACCTGTAAATAAAGGAGAATAAGCAAAACCTTTTCTTAAAATCTTATGAGTTTCTTCATTGGTATGAGTAAGATAACATGGTATATTATATTTTGATTTTTCCTTTTCAAAAAAGGAAAAATACCAAGGATCTTCATCTCCTGGTTGTATTTCCATTTTAGAAAAATCTATAGAATGTCCAGCAACTCTCGGTGGGGTTCCTGTTTTAAATCTTCTTAATTTTATTCCTGCATCTATTAAAGACTTTGATATACCTTCTGCTGATGAATCATTATCCCTTCCACCAGCCCATTTTCTTAATCCTATAAAAAGTCTTCCTTTCATAAATGTTCCTGTAGTTAAAATTACTGCTTTAGCATAAAACTCTGTCCCTGTTTGAGTCCTAACACCATAAACTTCACCATTCTTTACTAAAATTTCTTCAACCATTGCCTGATAAACATCTAAATAATCCATATTTTGAATTACTTTTTTCATCTCAACTTTATAAAGCATTTTATCGCTTTGACATCTTGGACTCCAAACAGCAGGACCTTTTGATCTATTTAATAACTTAAATTGTAATGCTGTTTTATCAGCAATTCTTCCCATTAAACCACCAAGCATATCTATTTCCATAACTATCTGACCTTTAGCAACACCTCCTATAGAAGGATTACATGACATATGAGCAATATTATCTAGATTTGAAGTTAAAAGAAGCGTTTCCATTTTAAGACGAGCTGCAATATTTGCTGCTTCAATACCTGCATGTCCGGCGCCAACTACTATTATATCATAATTTTTTTTCATAACACTATTTTCCTATACAAAAATTTGAAAATATTTTATCTAATATATCCTCATCTGTAATTCTTCCATAAAGTTCATCAAATAAAGATAAAATATTTCTAATATGATAAGCTATTAAATCTGATGTTAAAATATTAAAGTTTTCCTTTAATTCTAAAATTTCTTTTTTTATATCCTCAAGTATTGACTTATGTCTAAGATTATACAAATTAAAATCCTCTTTTAAAACATCCTTATAGTGTTTTAATATATTTTCTTTTATAAAATTTATAAGTTTTTCTCTATCTTCCTCTTTTATTGCTGAAATTTTTACATAAGGATTTTTAAAGTTTATTTTACTATTTTCTTTATATAAGTCTAGTTTATTATAAACATATAAAACTTTTATATCTTTATCTTTTAAAATTTCATCTATATATAAATCATTTTCATCTTCATCTCTTGATAAATCTTTAACTACTAAAACAAAATCTGCATATTCTAACTCTTTTAATGTTTTTTCTATTCCTATTTTTTCAATTTCATCTTCTGTTCTTCTTATACCTGCAGTATCTAAAATTGTTATCTTTATACCATCAATGTAAAAACTATCCTCAATTATATCGCGGGTTGTTCCTTCTTTATGAAAAACTATAGCCTTTTCTTTTTTTAATAATAGGTTCATTATTGAAGATTTTCCTACATTTGGTTTTCCTATAATTAACATATTAAAGCCTTTATCTAAATTATTTAAACTTATAATATATTCTATATTTTTATCAATATTTTTTTCTATTTCTGAAATTAGATTTAAAAGTTCATCTTTATTTAAATACTCATTTTCTTCCTCTTCAAAATCAACAATAGCCTCAATATTATATAAAATATTAATAAGCTTTTCTCTTAATTTATATAATACATCTTCTTTCAATTCTTTATTTAAAACTTTTAAATATTTTTTGTATGTAAGTTCGTTGGATGAAGATATAAGTTTTTCAATAGATTCTGCTTGAAGAAGCTCTATCTTTCCATTTAAAAAAGCCCTTTGTGTAAATTCTCCAGGTTTTGCTAGCCTTGCTCCTTTTTTTAATAATAATTCTAATATTCTATTAGAAATAAAATCTCCTCCATGTGTATGAATCTCAAAAGAATCTTCTCCTGTATATGAATTAGGCTCTTTAAAGAAAAAAACAATAACATCATCTAAAACTTCATTATTTTCATCTATTATTTTTGTATAATAAACTTTTCTTGGTGATATTATCTTTTCTGGATTTATTACAATACTTTTTAATAAATCAATACTTCCTTTTCCTGAAACTCTTATAACAGCAATAGCACCAACACCTTTTGGGGTTGCTATTGCTGTTATTATATCTTCTTTATATAGTTTTTTCATAATGTTTCACATGAAACATTTATTTATATTTTCTCTCTATCCAATATTGTTGAATTAAAGATAATAAATTATATGTTCCCCAGTAAAGATTTAAACCTACTGACATATTAGAGAAAATAAAATACATAAAAACACTCATAAAAGTAGGCATAAATTTTTGTTTTGGATCTTTTATACTCATAGACATTTGAATATACATAAATACAGTTGATAAAAATACTATTAAACCAAATTTAAAAGGACCTATTGAAAAAAGGACTTCTGGCTGGCTTAAATCTTTTATCCATAAAATAAATTCTGCTTGTCTAAATTGAAATGCTCCTCTAAAAACACTATACAAAGCAAAAAATATTGGCATTTGTATTAATATAGGTAAACATCCTCCAAAAGGATTAACACCATGTTGTTGGTACACCTTCATCATCTCCATTTGCATTCTTTTAGGATCATTTTTATATTTTTCCTGAATTGATTTTATTATAGGCTGAACTTGTTGTAATTTTTTAGAAGATTCCATAGATTTATGATTAAGAGGTGAAAGTATTAATTTTAAGAATATTGTAAATATTATAATAACAAGACCCCAGTTAGGTATAAATCCATATAGTTTTATTGTTATCCATAAAATTAAATCTGATAAAGGCTGAATAATTCTTGCTCCAAACCTTCCAAGATTAGATAAACCATATCCATATTTTTTTAAAAGATATTTATCAACAGGTGTTGCTATAATAGCATAAGAAAAGTTTATATTATTTTTATCAAACAATGTTATAGAGTTATCTATATTAAAGTTTATAAATTTTCTTTTACTATTAATATTTAAATTATAATTTATTTCTCCAGAATATTTTTTATCTTTAAAATCAAATATCATTCCTCCCCAAAAGTATTTTGTTCTTATTCCATCCCAAAAGTTTTTAACCTCAACTAAATTTATAGTTTCTGATTTAGATTTTTTTATTTGATCAAGTTCTTCATTTACATAAAAAACACCTGCTGCATAATTTTTATCATCATTATCATTAAATTTTGTAAAACCATTCAATATAAAAGATAATTGATCTATATTATTTTTTGATTTTATATTTAAACTAACCTTTATTAAATAATCATTTTTTGGTATATTATATTTTTTTTCTATAACTTTTAAACTATCATTATATAAAAAACTTAAAATATAAGAAGAATCTGTAGAGTCTATTTTTATATTATATATAAGTATTGTATCTGAATTTTTATCTAGTTTTATACTGTTTATTTTTGATTTTTCAAAAAGTACTATATTATTCTTTCTTGAATTATCAAAGTATTCATTAAATACTAATTTTTTTATTAAAGCACCTTTATTAGAAAATAAAAGAGTATATTTTTGTGTTTTTATTAATATCTCTTTTTCTTTTATATCTTTATTACTTTTTAAAGTATCTGATAATTTATTTATTGTTGTATCTTGTAATAATAAAGAATCTTTTATTTCTTTTGATGTGTTTGATAATGTATTAACAGGCTTATCTTTTATATGAAGAATATTTTCCCTATACCATTTTGTATTTGTGATAATTAAAATTAAAATTATTAAACTGAATGCTATTATATAATTTTTTTTAAACATATATACTCCTTTTATTTTATTATTTATGGTAGATCAATTCCGCCTTTAGAGTAAGGATTACATCTTAAAACTCTCCAAGTAGTTTTATATGTTGCTTTGAAAATATTATACTTTTTATACGATTCTATAGCATAATCAGAACATGTAGGATAATATCTACAATGAAAAGGTGTATAGGGTGATATAAATTTTTTATAAAATTGTATTATTTTTATTATTAAATTCTTTATTAATTTTTCTATAGTTTTCAATAAGGAAATTATATACTTCATTTTTTACTCTATTAAAGTCTATATTTTTATTTGTATTATTTTTCACCAAAACAAATATTGTATAATTCTTATAAAACTCTTTTAGATCTTTATTATTATAAAAAATTTCTCTAAAACTCTCTTTTATTAATCTTTTTATTCTATTTCTATAAACAGATTTAGCAAATTTTCTTTTTACAATAATACCTATTATAGGTAAATTTAATAAATAATTATATTCTTTTTCTTTTAAAAATGTCAAAATATCTTTTTTAAGTAAATATATAATAAAGTTTTGAGTATAAATTTTTTTTGATTTTTTTATATAATTAAAAAATCTCTTATTTGCTGTGTAAAAATATTTCATTAAGGTTTTAATACTAAACTGTTGTTAATCTTTTTCTACCCTTTCTTCTTCTTCTATTTATAACTTCTCTACCAGATTTTGTCCTCATTCTTGCTAAAAATCCATGTTTTCTTTTTGCTTTCTTTATATGTGGTTGATATGTCCTCTTCATATATCCCTCCCTTAAATTTATTTTTTTTATTTTTTATTTAAAAAAGTTATTTTTATGTATAAAAATAATAAAAATATTAAATTTTTACAAGAATATGTATTATTATTTAGAATCTCAAGTATTAGAGCATTATACATTTGATAATTTAATAGAAGGTAGAACTAATTCTGCAGCTATTATTGCGGGAAAAACAATAGTTAATGATTTAAAAAAACAGATTCCATATAATCCTCTTCTTATTGTTGGAGATTATGGTTCAGGAAAAACTCATATATTAAATGCTATAGGAAATTATGCTAAACAAAAATATAAAAATATAAATATCGCTTATATAAGAGGAGATTTATTTATTAATGATGTTATAGAAGCTATAAAAAATAAAGAAATAGAAAAATTAGAAAATTTTTATAAAAAATTAGATATACTACTTTTTGATGATATTCATAAATTTATAGAGCAAAATACATCTTTAGCTCAAGATATTTTCTTTAATATATATGAATATTTATACAACAAAAATAAAAAAATAGTTATAAGTTCTCTTTATGATATAAATAAATTAAAAGAAGGATTAAAAGATAGAATTATAAGTAGATTATCTTCAGGACTTATTATAAAAATAGGTGATTTTGATTATGAAATAATAATGGCTATTTTAAGAAAAAAAACTGAAAAAATAGAAATATCCAATGATATTTTAGATTATATAATAAAAACTTTAAAAACAAATAATATTAGAAACTATGAAGGTATAATAAATAAAATTATAAGTTTTTCTATAGGAACAAAAAAAGAAATAAATCTTGAATTAGTAAAAGATATAATAAATAAAGATAAGACTATTAAAAAAATTTCAAATATTATAACACCTGATGAAATTATAGATGTTGTTAGTAAGTTTTTTAAGATTAATAAAAGATTAATAATAGAAAAAAATAGAAGAAAAGAAGTAATAATACCAAGAAAAATTGCTATATATTTATCAACAGAATTAACAAATTATTCTTTAGAATCTATAGGTAAATTTTTTAATAGAGACCATGCGACAGTAATCTATTCTAGAGATGAAATCAAAAAGTTAATAAATACTGATGAAACTATTAAAGAAATTGTTAATAAACTAAAAAAAATGTTAATAACTGATTAAATAAAATCAAAAATTATTAACAAATTATTTGTGATATAGTTTCACTAAAAAAATCTTAATAACTTTTATTAAATAATAATTAAATAATTTTTAATAAGATAAAAATTTTTATTAACAAATTGACAATTATTTATTATTAAAATTAATATAAATAAATGTTAAAGAATATTATAAGAATTAGGTATAAAAATAAAGTCACTTTATTTAATAGAATAAAGTTTTTGATAGATAAAAATTTTTTATTTATTTTTTTATAGCCAACAAAAAGAAAAAAGGAGTATGATAATATGAAAGTAAGAACTAATATAGGTATTTTAAAAGATTTAATAGATAATGCTCTTCCTATTATTAATCAAAAAGCTCAAATTTTAATTCTTCATAATTTTTTAATAAGAGCTAAAAATTCTAGATTAGAAATAGTAGCTACAGATTTAGATATTTCAATTATAGCATATAAAGATGTAGAAGTTTTAGAAGAAGGAGAAATATTAATAAATGCAAAAAAGTTTGCTGAAATAGTTAAAAATTTTGAAGATGAAGATGAGATTGAGATAATCTCAGATGAAAATTTAAAATTTGAACTTATAATAGGTAATAGTAAGTTTTCTTTAGTAGGTATAAATTCAGAAGAATTTCCTAAGGTACAATATCCAGAGGATATAAATTATATTATTTCTGTAAAGGGATTAGCTCTTAATTTTATTATTGATTATACATTATTTGCTGTAAGTAAAGACATAGGAATTTTAACAGGTATAAATTTTGAAATACATAAAGATTTTATTAGAATGGTTGGAACAGATAGTCATAAATTAGGTCTTGCTGATTATAAGGATTTAATTGATATAAAAAAACAAGATGAGGATTTTCCTTTAAAATTTGTTGTTCCAAATAAGGTTGTAAAACACTTATCAGATACAATAGAAGATGATTGGGATATAAATATTGCTTTTAAAGATAATTTTTTAATATTTAATTATGAAAATATATTATTATCAACAAGATTATTAGAAGGTACATATCCAAATTATGAAGCAGTAATACCAGAAGATAATCAAAATAGTGCAATAATAGAAAGAAAAACTTTTATGAATATTATAAAGAGATCTTTAAGTACTTCTGAATCTGGACAATATAAAATTATATTTAAATTTGATTCTACTTTAGAAGTTTATTCTTATGATACAGAATTAGGAGCAGAATCTAAACAAGAGCTTTCAATTTCTTATGAAGGTGAGCCTATAGAGATTGCTTTTAATGGAAATTATCTACTTGATATATTAAAACATATAAAAACAGATGATGTTGAATTTAAAATTGGAGGTTCTTTATCTCCTACTTTAATAAAGCCACTACCACAATCAGAATCAGAAAATGTTATACTACTATTAATGCCACTTAGAATAAAAAGTTAATGATTAAAGATATTTTAATAAAAAATTTTAAAATAATTAAAAATAAAAAATTTAATTTTCATCCTAATTTAAATTTAATTATTGGTCCAAATGGTTCTGGAAAGACCTCTCTTTTAGAGGCTATTTATTATTCTTTTTATTTCAGGTCATTTTCTATATATAATTCTAAATTTTTAATAAATAAATACGAAGATTTTTTATTTATAGAGACAAATTTTATTAAGGAGGGTTTAGATAATAATATTAAAGTTTATTATGATGGAATAAAGAAGAATATTTTATTAAATGATAATAATATAAAAAAGATCTCAGAAGTTTATTCTATTTTAAATGTTATAGTTTTCTCCCATTATGATTTTAGTATTATTGAGAATAAATTATATAGAGATAGGTTTTTTTATAAACTTATCTCATTTTATAGAATGGATTTTTTAGATTATCTTAATAAGTATAAGAAAATATTAAATCAAAAAAGAATTCTATTAAAAAGTGATAATTTGGATATTAAATTATTGGATATATATAATAAAAATTTAATAGAATTATCAGAAAAGTTATCAAAAATTAAAGAACAGTTTCTTAAAGAATATATTAATATATTTAATAGTTTATTAAAAAAATTAGAAATAAAAAAAAAATTTAGTATAGATATTTATAAATTCAAAAATAAAGAATATTGGGAGGAACTTTTTAGTAGTATAAAAGAAAAAGAGATTGAAGATAAAAAAATATTAGAAGGCTTTCATAAAGAGGATATAAATTTTTATAAGGATAATATCATTTTAAAAAACTACTCTTCAGAAGGAGAAAAGAAACTTTTTATTTTTTTATTAAAATATTCTGAATTTTTATTATATAAAAAAAAGACAAATAATATAATATTTTTATTTGATGATATTATTTCATTATATGATGAAAAAAATAGAAATTTAGTTTTTAATTTAATAAAAGAAATAGATAATTATCAAAAATTTATAACAAGTACAGAATTAATAGATTATTTTAATAGTAAAAAGGATAAAAATATAATAAATTTAACTTAATTTAATCTATGAATAAAGAATTAAATAATATTTTCAAAAACCTTATAGATTCTCTTATATCAGAAGACTTATTAAAACTAAAAAAGATAGAAAAAACTTTAAATAAAATAAAAAAAGATTATGATTTTAAATTTTTAGAAGGTATAAAGGTTCAAAAGTATGAGAATAATACACTATATTTAATTTCAAAAAATCCAATAATAAAAACAGAATTTTTTGTGAATAAAGATATAGTAATGAATATATTAAATAAACTTCTTAAAGGTGAAAAGATAAACATAACAAAAATTATTATAAAATAATTAAGAAAATTTAATATTA
>Ga0256836_1000698_pt1 | contig 16856 bp, 19 predicted proteins | sample 4561380metaG_FD_185974 | JGI IMG/M metagenome (GOLD analysis project Ga0256836, IMG submission 185974) | Hydrothermal vent microbial communities from Guaymas Basin, Mexico - 4561-380 | ecosystem: Environmental > Aquatic > Marine > Hydrothermal vents | place: Mexico: Guaymas Basin | collected...
AAGAAACTTTAGGTCTAATAGTTGGTTGTATATATGGATAATATATATGTTGAAGAATTTTATAAAAAAATAGGTCAAAATGTAGCTAAATATCGTAAAAATAAGGACTTGTTTTTACAAAACCTATATCAATAGTATCTAGTTCTGAAATATACTACAAGGGTAAACATTTTAATCTTGAACATTTGTTAAAAATATCCCAAATACTTGAAATTGAGATTGAAGAACTAATTAAAATCAAATAAATATTATTTATACTAAACTTACCAAAATAACTATGATACTTCAAGGAAAAACTATGATACTAGAATCCGGAAGTCAAAAGACAGAAGCCCTTATTTACGATACTTTGAGAAATATTTTCTCGAATCCAGTATCCAGAGCCACTTCAACCTTAAACCTCATAAACTCGAACCTAAAAAATATCAACCATTTTGAACCTAAGCGACAAATTTGTCACTCAGTGTCGTATCAACTTTTAAAGAGTTTAGAGACTCTGCCATCCAATTAGTGATGAAAGGTGAGTAATCAGTTTTAAAAATAGGAGAGGATTTAGGTGTAATCTATAATTAGGTTAGAGAGTACAAGAAAACTACTAATATACTCTCTAATACTCAAAACTATAAATCAAAGAGAAGAGTCCGGAATAGATTATATTATCAACGACAAGAGGACTATTTTGTGCATTTTTTGGAATTATATCGGCTCTGATATTTGCTAAAATAGAAAGAGTGTCTGTAATAGGGTATTTTATATATGTTTGTAAGCCTAATTCGATTCCATCTCCTGGACTATAAAAGGAGAAAGATGTTCTACTTGCCTCTTCTTCTGTCACACCATAATAGTAATTTATAAACTCTTTAGATTGGTAAATTAAAATAAGACTTGGATAAAAGTGCAATGAAGAAAACTTATATTCATCCCCAATTTCAGTTTTAAATATCCAAGAGTCATGTCTATCTAAAATATCTGTCAATAGCATCATCTCTATATATTTTTCTTTATAAGATGCACTAAACGCTATACCACCTTCAAATGTAGTTTTTCTCTCATTCATCCCTTTAAGAGACTCTGTTTCTTCTGGAACATATCCAAATGTACGAGGTTGTATTGTTAAAGAAAATCCCCATGAAATCACATCACCTCTATTACCAAGAAAATAGATTCCTGCACGACTCCATCTTACATAAAAAAGAGAGTTATCAAAAAATATAACAGGAGAGGGAATAAAAATAGACTCTGTACCTTTATAAGGTTGTGTTTGGAAATATGGTCCTAAACCTATAGTTACTTTTTGCTTTTTTTCTTCACTATCTTCAGCATAAAGAGTAACTAACAATATAAAAACTATTAATAAATACCTCATCGAATACTTCTTATCATGTAAAAGTAACTTGGCTCATTTGTTTTATAATATGGTTCAATTATAGCATTTTGATAACCTTGAGAAGAGGTTACCGAGAGAACTTTTCCAACCTTTAGGCCTTTCATAAAAATTTTATCTAATCCTGATGTAATAACTTCATCCCCCGCTTTTATATTAAACCAAGTAGGTATGAAATTTACTATTAAATTATTATCATTATTTCCATGTGTAATTCCAGGGGCATGCTCACTACCAACATATACACTATATGCACTTTTAATATCTTGATTTAATAGGGCTAGAGGTTTTTTATCTATATTTATAACTATACCTGCTACATATTCTCTATAAGTAAGCCCATAAATTTTCGAACTATTATACTCTGGTACATTTATCCACAACCTATTAAAATTACCAAATTTTTCATAAGATATAACTCTCACTAGTTGAATACTTGGTCTAATCTTAAATGAAGAATTTTCAAGTTTATAAAGATCTTGAATCTCTGTTGCAAGTTCTTGCATTACAATATGATTTTTTTCATATTGGGAGAGTTCCTTTTTAAGAGCACTTATCTCTTGTGCTTGAAAGAAATGTTGTTCAAATGTATCATTTATATATTGCTTACTTGTGTGATATGTCATTTTTATTGAATTTAGTGTTGAAATAATAGGAGATTGAATGGCATTGCTGTAATAAAATGCACCCACAAGGAGTGCCAAGAGAACGAAAAAGTATGAAAATAACTCTTTATTCATTCTCAAAAAGTTCTTGCAGTAAATCTATCTCTTCAAGTGCACGACCTGTTCCGCGTGCAACTGCCAAGAGTGGTTCCTCTGCTACAAAGACAGGAATTCTTACAAGATCAGAGAGATACTTATCTAGTTGACGGATAAGAGCACCTCCACCTGTAAGAATAATTCCATTATTTACAATATCTCCTGCTAAATCTGGTGGCATCTGCTCAAGTACATCACGAAGTGCTTCGGCTACCTCTTTGAGTGGTTCTTTCATAGCATCTCGTGCATCTTCACTTGTCAGTTCAACCGAACTTAAAAGTCCTTCAACTTGATCACGTCCATTAACAGTCATTACAAGTTCTTCATCAAGACTCACTGCTGTTCCGATATTTATTTTAATATCTTCTGCAACGCGCTCACCAATAAGTAAGTTATACTTTTTTCTTACATAGTTGATAATTCCCTGATCTATCTTATCACCAGCCGTTCTTATTGACTTAGACAATACAAGACCACCAAGGGAAACAACACCTATTTCAGTTGTACCACCACCGATATCTACTACTAAATTTCCTTTTGGTTCACGAATATCAATACCCGCACCAATAGCTGCTGCCATAGGCTCTTCTATAAGAAAAACTTCACGTGCACCTGCACTGAGTGCAGACTCACGTACAGCTTTTCGCTCAACCTGAGTAAGCCCATAAGGTACACAGATAATAATTCGAGGAGAGATTAAAGAGCTACGACCATGTGCTTTTTCAATAAACTTACGAATCATTTTTTCAGTCATATCAAAATCTGCAATAACCCCATCACGCATAGGACGAATAGCTTTAATATTTCCAGGGGTTTTCCCTACCATATCTTTTGCTTCATGTCCAACTGCTAAGACACGAGTCTGTCCATACTTTTCAGTTTTTACAGCAACGACAGATGGTTCGTTAATAATAATACCTCGACCCTTAGCAATTACAATTGTATTCGCTGTTCCTAAATCTATAGAAAGATCATTTGAAAACAGTCCTACTAATTTATTAAATATCATAAATTTCCCTTATGCTGTTTTTTGTGTTATTTTTTTAATATAGAGGGGAGCTTCACCATCATCTATTACGGCCTGAGTTATTAGCACTTCATATCCAGCATACTCTGGAAGCTCATACATAATATCTATCATATTTTCTTCTAAAATCGCACGAAGTCCACGAGCACCTGTTTTACGTTTAATAGACTTTTTAGCAATCGCTAAAAGTGCATCCTCTTCAAAGTTTAACTCTACTTCATCTATAGAAAACAGTTTTTGATACTGTCTAATAAGTGAGTTTTTAGGCTCAGTTAAAATACGAACCATATCATCTTCACTAATTTCACTCAAAGATGCAATAATAGGAAGACGCCCAACAAGTTCAGGAATAAGACCAAAATGAACTAAATCATCAGGCTCAACCATATCAAATGTTGGTTTTTTCTCATCTTTTGTTTTCTTTTCATGCCCAAAACCAAGTACATTTTCACCCTGCTTGCGTTTAAGAATCTCTTCAAGACCATCAAATGCACCACCACAGATAAAGAGAATATTTGTAGTATCTATAGATGTAAACTCTTGGTTAGGATGTTTACGTCCACCTTTTGGTGGAATATTTACAGAAGAACCTTCAATAATCTTTAAAAGTGCTTGTTGTACACCCTCACCTGAAACATCACGAGTGATAGAGCGGTTTTCACTCATACGAGCTACTTTATCTACCTCATCTAAAAAGATAATTCCTTTTTGTGCACGTTCAACATCTCCATCAGCAGCTTGAATCAGTTTAGTAAGAATATTTTCAACATCTTCTCCAACATAACCAGCTTCTGTTAAACTTGTTGCATCTGCAATGGCAATAGGGACATTAAGTACCCTCGCTATTGTCTGTGCCATCAATGTCTTTCCTGAACCTGTAGGTCCAATTAACAGTACATTTGACTTTGCAATTTCTGTATCATCATTTTCAACATGATGTGTTTTAAAAATTCTTTTATAGTGGTTATAAACAGCTACACTTAAAAGTTTACGAGCTCTCTCTTGACCAATAATATAATCACCTAAGAAGTTATTCAACTCTTTTGGTGTCATAAGATTATCTACAGCTTCGAGTAACTCTTGAGAAGCTTGTGTCTCTGCTACACTCTCATCTCCAAACATTATTTTATATGCTGAAACTACACAGTTTTTACAGATATAAACGCCATTTCCAGCTATAAGAGGGTTCTTTTCACTTTCAATTGCATCACAAAAGCTACAGTGTCTATTTATCATCTAAATTTTTCCTTTCAAACGGAATTCCGCGTTTAGTTTTAAGTACAAAATCACATAAATCATTTACATAGTGATTCGTTGTCTCTTCTAAAATTCTACTTGCTGTGTCTTTGAGTGGTTGCCCTGACTCAAAAAGATCTCTGTAAGCAGATTTTAGTGCATTTATATCTTCACGTGCTAGCTTACGACGAAGGCCTGTAAGGTTTAGCCCTCTAAGATTCGCACGATTTCCCTCAGCCATACAAAAAGGAGGAACATCCTGAGCTAAAGCACTTGCTCCACCAATCATCGCATAATCACCAATATGAATAAACTGATGAATAGGTGTCATTCCACCAATTACAACATAATCACCAAGCTCTACATGCCCTGCTAATGTAGCTGCATTCGCTAAAATACAATGGTTTCCAATAATCACATCATGACCTAAATGAACATAACCCATAAATAGATTATGATTCCCAACTATTGTTTTACTACCACCACCCTTTGTTCCAGGGTTAAAGAGTGTAAACTCACGAATTGTATTATCATCACCGATGATAAGCTCAACATCTTCACCATTAAATTTTAAATCTTGAGGAATACTTCCAATTACAGAATGAGAAAATATATGGTTATTTTTCCCAATAGTTGTTTTTCCATAAACACAAGCATTTGCGTCTATAGTACTCCCCTCACCAATAATAGCTTGAGAAGAGATAAAACAAAATGGACCGATTTTTACATTTTCACCAATAACTGCACCATCTTCAATAACAGCTAAGCTAGATATTTCATTACTCAAAATAGACTCTATTTATCTACTATCATAGCTTTAAGTTCTGCTTGAGAAACTAAAGTACCATCAACATAAGCTTTTCCATTAAGCATCCAAATAGCACCTTTTTGTTTTATAACTGTAATATGGTACTCCAGTTTGTCACCAGGACGAACTGGTGCACGAAACTTTGCTTTATCAATACTCATGAAATATACCACTTTTTGTGCAGCTTCTTCTTTTGTCATATCCATACTTTCAAATGCTAAAATTCCACCAGCCTGAGCCATCCCTTCTAGGATCATAACACCTGGATAAATAGGATGCTCAGGAAAGTGCCCTTGAAAAACGGGTTCTGAAATAGACACATTTTTATAGCCAACTACTGACTCACTTTTTGTAAGTTCTGTAACACGATCAACAAGTAAAAAAGGGTATCTGTGAGGTAAAATTTGCTGAATTTCCATAACATCCATAGTCATAATATAAAAGCCTTATAGTAATATTTTAGATATTTTACCCTAAAAAAGATTATAGAATGATTAGCTTTTCTTTTGTGTCTTCGTAAGTTTTTGTTTCGAGTCTAATTGTTAGTTTTCCCTCTGGTATATCTTCTACAACAATAATGGGGCTTAAGTCGTAGTTTGTGGCATTTAACTTTACTCGAAAGAGAAGTTCTTTTTCTTGTGTTAAGGGATTATAAATCAACTCTTTTACAGTTTTATATTCTGTCTTATTTTGCTCATTATAAAAAGCTAATGTTATAAACTTTATCTCTTCTCTATTAAAGTAGTGAATATTTTTAAGAGAGTATTCTATTTTTCCTTGTGCTCTTCCTCTTGGAAGTGTTGAGTAACTAAGGGCATAGGCATCCAACACTACTGTTTTACCTTTTAAAAGCTTAAAGTTAAGTTGTCTATAGTTTAAAAATTTTTGTTTTACTATTTTATACTCTTTTCCCTCATCTTCAATCTCATTACGATGAGTATACATAGCTATGCGTTCTTCAATAGAAGCAGGTAGTATAGAGCCACAGATAGGAGAGAACATCTCATCCATCAGTTTGTCCTGTTGCTCTCTTTGCATAGTAAGTCCAAAGACACAGCCACAGTAATCTTGACGATAGAGTTGTTCCTCTTTTGTCACACGACTCTGATCTTGACTCCCTCCCCCGCTTCTATAATCAACAGCTATAAACTCTACACCATTTTTCTCATAAAAAGCATCGCCTACTCGTTTAAGTTGCTCTTGAGACTTCAGAGGACTAACAAGAAGAGTAGTTGTAATCTTTTTTTCACCAAGTGCTAAAGCTTTCTCTGCACTTACACTAAAACGCTTATCAAAACAGACTTCACAACGAGCCCCTTTTTCAGGTTCATTTTCAAGTCCACGGACGGCTTGAAGCCAGTTTTCATAGTCGTATTCCCCTTCAATTAAATCTATGCCAAGTTTTTTACAACTTCTTTCTACATCGAGTAAACGCAGTTTATATTCAGAATAGGGGTGAATGTTAGGATCATAGAAGAAACCCGTAAGTTTCTCCTTGGGAAAATCCTGTTGTAGTTTTTCTAAAAAGAAGTGGCTATCTACACTACAACATATATGGACTAAAATAGTTCTACCTTAGTCTCTAGTTTCTACAACAGATATAGAGTTAATAGCATCCTGACCTTGAATCTGAGAAAGTACTTTAAAGCTCTCTTCATCATCCTCTTCGATCGCACCAAAAACAGTGTGAACACCATCTAAGTGAGGTGTATCTACAAAAGTGATAAAAAACTGACTTCCACCAGTGTTTGGTCCAGCATGTGCCATAGAGAGTGTTCCTGGACGGTGAACAGAAGTATTTGTACTTGTCTCACATGCTATAGCCCAGTCAGGACCACCAGTTCCTGTTCCAGTTGGACAACCACCCTGTGCCATAAAACCAGGAATTACACGGTGAAAAGTTAAGTCATTATAAAAACCTGTATTTGCTAAGTGTGCAAAATTTGCTACTGTATTTGGTGCTTCATCTGGAAAAAGTTTTATCCAAATATCACCCTTGGCTGTAGATATTTTTGCATATTGCTGTTTTAGTGACTCTTCTGCACTGATGTTATACTCTTTAAGTTTTGCTCTTCCAAACATTATATATTGCCTTATTTTAATTTTTGAAATTATAGTTTAATTTTTTAAATATTAGCTTTACCCTGTTACCTATAAAACTTCTATCTCAACATCATCTCCAATTAAGAGTCTGTCACCTTTTCTAATTTTAGCACGTTTACGAAGTTCTTTCTCTCCATTACGCTCCACATAACCATCAGATACTATCATTTTTGCTTGTGCACCTGTATCTACTAAATCTAGTACTTTTATTAGTTTAAAAAGTTCTATATATTCATCTTTTAGTTCAAATTGTATCATTCTAACCCCTTTTTTATCTTTGTAAATTATTATTGAAATTATAGCATTTAAGTACTATAATTGAGATTATGCAGATAGTTTTAAATTTTGGGCTGCTTAATCTAACTGCTTACTTAAAAAAGCATTGAGCTGATTTGCGAACATCTCTGCATCTTTTTTTGAGAATGCCTTTGGGCCTTTGGTTATCTCCCCACTCTCTCTAATTTTTTCCATCAAATTTCGCATTGCTAAATACTGCTTAATATTGTCTACACTATAGAGCTCTCCCCTATGATCAATAGCATGTCCCTTTTTACTTATTACTCTATCTGCAAGTGGAATATCGGCGGTTATAACAAGATCTCCCTCTTCCAACATATCGACAATCTTATGATCCGCTTCATCTGCACCTGCATCCACGACTAAATAAGAGATATTTTTACTTTTTCCTATACTTACTTTTTTATTTGCTATTACCACTGTTTCTAGTTTTAAACGCTCTACTTGTTTGAGTAATATTGGTTTTAAAAGATTTGGAAAAGCATCCCCATCTACAAATATTCTAAACATTAATTAACTCCAATTTCGCCACTCTTGACATTTTTTTTATACTATATTCTCGCTTAGAAGCACTACTTCTATCTGCTACTCTTTCATTATAAACCAGTGTGACAGGCCTTCGTACTTTTGTATATTTTGCACCCTTAGGTGAGTGATTATGTTCATCAACCCTACGTGCAAGATCAGTTGTTATCCCTGTGTATAGCGTATTATCACTACATCTTAATATATATATAAAATATGCCATAAAGGTATTTTAGCAAAATAAATTGAGAAATTTAGTATAATATAATTTTATTCAAAATAAAAAGGCAATTCTCTTGGTATAAAGAGCAAAAACTCTTCTGAACTTGTTATACTTGAAAACTTAGGACATGTTTCAATGATCGAAGATGCACCTCTGGTTGCATCAAAAATAAAATAATGGAAAATATATGCAAATAGCTACACAAGAACTACTTAACTTAGGAGTTGACGGAGATGAAGAGATTAATGAATCCCAACTGCTTTTACTCGATATAAAAAAAGAGGAAGAACAAGGGGAGTGGAGGAGTAGTGCATTAGGAAAAGAACTTTCAGATGCCAGAGCAGAGCTTTTTGTATTGCTTCATAATATTAATGATCCAGATACTCGAGATACACTTATTCAAAACTATAAATCTTTACAAAAATTTAGAAAAGAGCAAAACAAAACGTCAGAACCTTTAGTAATACCACAAAAAAAAGAAATAAATAAAAGTACAAAAGAGAGTGTAACTATTTACTGTGATGGAGGATGTACTCCAAATCCAGGAGAAGCTGGTTCAGGTGTTGCAGTCTATAGAAATGCAGTAGTTTCTGAGCTTTGGTATGGGCTATATGAAGAGATGGGAACAAATAACACAGCAGAGCTCAATGCTCTCTATCAATCCCTTCTTTTAGCAAAAAAAGAGATAGAAAATGGTAATGAGGTAGCAATAAAATGTGATTCAATGTACTCCATTAACTGCATAAAAACTTGGGCTATCTCTTGGGAAAAAAGAGGGTGGACTAAAAAAGGAGGTGAGATTAAAAACTTAGAAATTATCAAGTTAGCATATGCTCTTTATAACTCTATAAAAGAGAGTGTCAAGCTCACACATATTAAAGCACATGCAGGTTATGAAGGGAATGAACTTGCAGATAGAATGACTATCTATACTATAAAACAAAAAAATAGTGACTTTACACAGTACCGCAAGCCTATTAATGTAGCAGAAATTTTAAAGATGCGTACTAGCTAGTATAATAAGTGTAAATTTGTAACAAATGTGATAACCTTATGATAAAATCATTGTAAATAGTATTAAGTTATATTATAATGGAGAAATTTTTATCACATTTTAGTCAAAATAAATAAACCATAGGTTCAAATATGCAAAAACATAAAATAATAATTGTTGAGGATGATGAAATAACATCACTCAATCTCAATATGTCTCTTCAAAAAAACGGTTATAGTGTTGTAGCAGTTTGTGATAATATAGAACAAGCAAAATATAAAATAAGCACAAGTAATCCGGACTTGGTTATCGTTGATATATCTTTAGATGAGAACAACGATGGAATAGAACTCGCCAAAACTATACGAGAAAAACATAATATTCCCTTTATATACTTAACATCTTATAGTGATGACAACATCATTGCACAAGCAAAGCTTACTGAACCATACGGTTATATAGTGAAACCCTTTGATCCTAGCTCCCTTCATGCAACGATTCAAATGGCACTTTTTAAGTTTCAACAAGAGTGTGACCGAAAAGAGGATGTGGAGACCCTTCAAGTTGACAAACTCAACTTAGAAAAACTACTCTATTCTAAAAGATCTTCAGATAAACCCATAGTCCCTTTTGCAGAAGATTATCACTTAGATATCAGTATATGTGAAACATTTTATCAAGGAAAAAAAATAAAACTTACGAAAAAAGAGAATGCTTTTTTAAGACTTCTCGTAGCACAACTTGGTGTTGTTGTAAGCTTTGAGCAAGCCATGAACTATGTTTGGGATGAGAATGGTGCTACTGAAAATAGTGTACGAACACTAGTATGGCGATTAAGAAATAAACTTGAGACAGATATTATTAAAAATGCTTCAGGAATTGGTTACTATATTGAAGAGTAATCTATAAATTTATATTATATTTCTATATTTTAAAGAGCTAAGTGTATTTATATGTTATTATACATTATATATAAATTCAAGGAGTCCTTAAATGAATAAGTTTAAAGTAGCAATTGTTGAAGATGATGAAATAACATCTATGAACTTAAAACTATCTCTTCAAAAACAGAACTATGAAGTGGTTTCAGTCTCCGAGAATGCGGAGAAAGCACTTAAAGAGATTGCAAATAATACTCCTGATATTGCCGTTATCGATATTTCACTCAAAGATAGTGATGATGGAATTAATTTAGCAACTATTATAAAAGAGCAATATAATATCCCTTTTATCTATCTTACTTCTCATTGTAGTGATGATATTATTGCAAAAGCGAAAAAGACTAAACCTTATGGTTATATAGTAAAACCTTTTCACCCTAATTCTCTGCATGCATCTATACAAATGGCACTTTTTCAATTTAAAGAGGATCAAGAAGAGAATACAATAGTAAAAGATAAAAGTTCTACTGTTGAAACCTTAGTAAATCAAAAATCCCACAATAGTGTTCTCTCTTTTTCCCAATCCTATAAGTATGATATAGATCGTAATAGCCTTACTCATTATGATATTCCTATAGAACTCAAAGAGAGTGAAAAAGCATTTATAAAACTGCTCCTTTCAAAACTTGGAGTTGTTGTAACTTTTGAAGAGGCACTTTCATACATAGAGGAAAATACAAGTGAGACTATTCGGCTCAAACCTATGGTTCTACGTTTACGAGCTAAACTTCCAACACAACCAATAGAAAATGTTGCAGGAATTGGCTATTTCATAAAAGAGTAAAAGAGTTTTTTACTCTTTTACTCTTATTTTATTCACTGCTAGTTCTATAGACTTCAAAGCATCTTCATAGTTAAAATCTTTTACACTTCCTTTAGCCATATCTTCCATATGACTCGCTAAGTCTTGAAGCATTTTAATTCTAAAGTTACCACTAGATCCCTTTATGGAGTGTGCAAGTAAAGCGATCTTTTTATAATCCCTATGCGCTATTACCTCACTTAATTCAGGAATGGTTTTCTTCATTTTTTTCAAAAAAAGTTTAAGAAGCATAAGTAGTTCATCCTCTGTAAGCATCAACTCTCTCATTAACTTTTGCATATCTAAACCAACTATTTTCTCATCTGTTTGAATGGCTTGTGTCTCTTGCTCTAGTGGCACTATATTTTCATTTACTTCAAGATAGTTAGAAAAAACTTCTTCTAAATCTTTAAGGACAATAGGCTTCCCTAAATGAGCATCAAAACCTGCCATTTGCCCTTTTTCTTTGGCACCCTTAAGAACATTAGCCGTCAAAGCAGATATAGGTGTATGAGTAAGTTCTAAACGCTCTTCATACTCTATGATCTTCGCAACGGCTTCATGACCATTCATCACAGGCATCTGCTCATCCATTAAAATAAGATCATACTTATTTAACTTATAAAAGTTAAGTGCCTCTAGTCCATTTTCTGCTAAATCGAAAGAGAGACCATACTTCGATAAAACTATTTTAATAAGCTCTTGATTTGCTTCGTTATCTTCAGCAACAAGAAGATGTCCTGTATACTTTTTTGAAACACGATGTGCATATGAAGATGACTCTTGAGGATTGAGGAGTTCATGAAATACCGTATGAATTTTAGAGCAGTAAAGTGGAAAACACATACTATTTATATGTGTATCATCTTCATAATCATCATACTCCTTACTCATCAGTGCTATAAATTTTTTATCTTTAGCTTTGACTTGAGCTAAAAACTCTTTACTTGAGTCTTCATACACAAAAATACATAGATCAAATGGCTCATCAATTGTATCGACAACCTCAATATTCATTCCAAATATATTTGCATATTTTAAAAAGGAGTTATGTTTAAATGATAGTTGCTTGTTTTCTGCAAAAATTACAATTTTCAGTTTTTGAAACTCCCCTATGTCATTAAAGTATTGACTCTGTTTTGTAGAAGTAGCGATGGGAATTTGAATTTCAAAACGACTCCCTTTGTCTATTTTAGAACTTACACTTACCTCTCCTTTCATCTTTTGTGCTAACTGATAACAGATGGAGAGTCCGAGTCCCGTTCCCCCTTTATTTATATCTATTCCGTTTTGAGCTTGTGCAAATGCTGTGAAAATATTTTCTATATCCTCTTTAGCTATTCCAATTCCACTATCTTCTACACTAATACTAAGAGTACCTTTTTCATATAATCCCTCAATATTTATGACCCCACTCTCAGGAGTAAACTTAATAGCATTACTTAAAAAGTTTGATAAAATTTGTTTGATTCGTAAGGAGTCTCCATAGAGTTCAACCGGTATACTTGGATCTATAAAAGAGGTAATAGTAATATCTTTTGCATTTGCACTTGCAACAAATAACTCCATAGTATTACTCAATTCTTCGTGCAAAGAGAAGTTTCTAAACTCAAGGTTAAACTCACCACTTCTAAGTTTTGAAAAATCTAAAATATCATTAATAATACCTAAAAGATTTTCTCCACTACTATTTATAATATCGAGATAATTTCTATGTTTTTTACTTATATCTTCATCTAAAAGAAGATTTACAAAGCCTAAAATAGCATTCAGTGGCGTTCTTATTTCATGAGACATATTTGAAAGAAAATACTCTTTTGCTTGACTAGCACGAACTGCATCCTGCTTTGCATCTATAAGCTTTTGAAAAATTGTATCTGTATAAAACTTTAAAATTCCCTTGAAATTTTGATCAAAAATAAAGGAGATATCATCAAAAAGTTCTTTAGAATTTAGTTTAGCATCATATGAAAAATCAATCATTGATCTACGAAAATGAGAGCAGAGTTCAAACAGTTCATCAGCACTTATCTCTCGTGTTTTTAAGTAGCTAAGAAGTTCTTGCATAACAGGACAGTTTCCTATCTTAACATCTCCAGATATAACACCCATAAAGTAATCAAAAACACCACTTGCATATTTTTCTAAAAAGAAGTCTGCTTCAATATTATGAAGTGACAATATATACTTAGGTGCAGGATATGTTACCCACTGCCTTATAATTTTTGCTTTTGATGCAATAAAGAGATTATGAGACTCTGTTAATGCTGGTACAATTACTTGCATGACTACCCCTTAAGATGGATTAATTATAAAGAAAGAAACTCCCATTAAAATTGTCAGTTTTATAAGTGAAATGAATGTTGTCCCTATTATATTTCCTATTTGACAAGAGCCACATGATACATATTTGTTTCCCTCATACTGTGCATAAAAGAAATATACTATATTTAAGGCTAGAACAGTAAATGATCCATAAAGCTGATACTGCCAAAGTGAAGCATTAAGTGTTGTATCTGATACAAAAAAAGAAGCTCCTAACAATAAAAGCATCATAATCATAATACCATTGATAAGATAAATAATTTTATCACGCTGAAAAGTCGTTGGACAGTAATCGGTAGTGCCAACATTTCCTCCAAATTCTAAGCTACGCTCAAAGAGTTCCCTCTCCTCTACACTCATTTTATGAATAAATGTAGCACCAAAGGTATAATCTATTTTTCTTTGTAAGAGGATGGCTAAATCACCCTCTGCTTTAAGTGACCTATCTTTAGCATCTCTATCTTGATAGACTATGCTTACTTCTTCAAATCTTTGAATTTTTGCACTTACATTTGGATAGTATGCTGTTCTCTCCTCTGTAGTCACTTTACCTTTATGTGCGATTAAACGAGGGTTAATGAGTTCTATAAACTCACCATTTTCGTCTTTAATAACTACAATATTATAGTAACTCCCTATTTGATAAGCAGAAAGTCCATTAAGATTGTTTTCATTTATAGTATCTTTAAGATCATCTATCAATGAAAACAACGTTTCATCAAATACTCTTACATCTGTAGCATATTCTACACTTAAAGGGCTTGGGTAACGGACTATTTCTTTTATCATAAAACTAAACCTTTGATGTTAGGTATATTGAAGAGGGGTAAAAGGGTCTTGAGATAAGACCCTTTTAAATTTTTAGTGACTTTTACTCACCACTACAAGCATTTTAATGTTAATAGTTACAAATCTAATAAACTGCCAGATAACACAAGTACGCATTTTTCTAGCAAATGCACCAGGAATCATAGTTCTACTAAACTCTTCACTCTTTTGAAAGTTTAATTCTTCTTTTTTCATTATTTTATCCTTTTCTTTTATTCTGGGATCAATGTCCAACCTGGATTTAGTTTTGCTTTGTGAATAAACATAAAGTGTAATATATGTTTAATCCAGTGACCTGCAAGACCAATCTCACCAAATGTATAATCTGTATCACGACCTGTTCCAGGGTATTTTTCAAAGTCAGGAACAACAGGGAAAACTGTCATTGCTGCAGCTGTACCTGTAAATATACCCTTACCTGCAGAAGCAACACAAGCCGCACCCATTTCAGCCATAGAAGCTTCATGTAAGTGAGCAGAATCACCTTTTGTAATTAAATCACAAACAGAGTGTGCAACTGCTTTACCAATAATACCAGCTGGCATACCTGTTCTTGGAGGTGTAGGATTAATCGGTGTTCCATTTGGAGAACTCATCGGTTTAGAGATAAGGTGTGGTGGTGCAAATGCAATACCAGCAGCAAACATATTTGAGTATGAAGGATTCTGATAAGTTCTTGGCCAGTCACTTGCTTTCCAATTTTCATAAGCACCTGCAGCATAGTTTGCATCAACTTTCATAAAGCCATTTGGAGCGAATACAGTACTTGTTATATCTGAACCATCTTTAGCAAATGCCTTAATACCAACACCAGCAAATGGTGGAATAAGCATAGCAAAGTCAAACTCTTCTTCACCCATAGAACCATCAAGCAGTTCATAGCTTACTTTTCCAGCTTCTACTTTAGATGTATGTGCACCAATTAACCAGTCAACATTACGCTCAGCAAAAAGTGACTCAGCAAAAAGTTTTGAAGATACTACATATCCACCAACTTTCATATGAAGTCCACCCATACCGAAGTCACCTAAGAAAGACTCATTAGAGATCCACTTAATATCTGCCATATCACGAACACCTGCTTTACTTAGCTCATGCTCAATGTTGAAGATGTACTCAAATGCAGCACCTTGACAAGTACACATACCGTGACCTGTACCGATTAAGAATTTTTGGCGAGTTCCCGCTTTCATCTTCTCAATACACTCATGCAATTCATGAGCTGCATGAACTGCATGATCTGCTGTACATACTGAAACTGTATGCTCACCCATTTGTCCTGCACCATCACCGAGACCTGGAGTAGCATCAAAGTTAAGCTTTGGACCTGTTGCATTTACAATGTAATCATACTCTATATTTTCACTTTGACCCTCTTTACTTGGATCAGTGTACTCTATAGTAACAAATGGTTTACCACTTGACTCATTCCCCTCAGGGTTCAGTGAAACTGCTTTTGCTTGTTTATAAGTAATACCTGCTTTTGCATACACAGGTGCGAGATCAAAAGTAACCTCTTCCTTACTCATTTGACCAACGCCAACCCAAATATTTGATGGAATCCAATTCCATTTACTATTTGGTGTAACAACAACAACTTCATGTTGTGAACCTAACCATTTTGCAGCGAATGTAGCCGTCGTATGACCTGAAACACCACCACCTAAAACAATTAATCTTGCCATTTGATTTTCCTTTTTTTTTCTTCTAAAAGTAACTTTATCACTAAAGTATCACTATTTTATCACACATTAGAATATTATAGCTTATAATTATTATTCAAAGAATTTATAAAGTGGTTTAATTACCTAAAATGGGTACATAAATGGGTTATTATATCAAAAAAGATATTTTTCATTACAAAAATATTTTAAAGAAAAAATCTATATGTGTAGATTTTACACATTAAAAGAGAAGAGTAATGCAATAATTCTAAAGAAACCTGTGAACTAAGCTTTAATAGAATTATTACAAAAGTATTATTTTTATTAACTTAACAAGATGGAACGTTACCACTGTCACTTGCAAAATCATTTGCAAAATCATAGTAATCTTTAATATATTTCGATTTTAATGCTTTCTCGGGTACATTTGGACAAATAGATTTAATTTCATCTGCCATTTTACCACTATCTTCAATATCAGTCCACTCATCTTGAGTATGTTTAGCAGCAAATACAGCACCTGAAAAACCACAAACTTTTTTCAACTTTTTAGCATATAACTTTTGACCTTTTGCTGCATCAGCACTTGCAACAGTTGCACCTAGACTTAAGATTACAGTTGCACTCAGTGCAATTTTTACGATTTTGTTCATATTATCTCCTTAAATTTTACATATTATATAGATTTTTACATAAAAATTATATTTATTATAAATATAATTTATATACTTAATAGAAATATGTAACATTTTGTTATAATATTGCTAAAATTATCTATGTAAGGAAAACATAATGAATAAAGAAAAACTTTTATCAATACTAAACAATATTATATACCCAGGTTTCAACAAAAGCATAACTGCTTTCGACTTTATAAAAGAGACTACAATAGAAGAAAAAACTATTTCTATCATTTTAGATATACCATCAGCAGCACC
>Ga0256836_1000699_pt1 | contig 16847 bp, 16 predicted proteins | sample 4561380metaG_FD_185974 | JGI IMG/M metagenome (GOLD analysis project Ga0256836, IMG submission 185974) | Hydrothermal vent microbial communities from Guaymas Basin, Mexico - 4561-380 | ecosystem: Environmental > Aquatic > Marine > Hydrothermal vents | place: Mexico: Guaymas Basin | collected...
TGAAGAAGAGGAAGACGAACCCGATTATGAGAATATGGATCCGGATGATATAGAAGCAGAAATAGAAAGACTTCTTGCACAACGTCAAGCTGAAGACAAAGCAAAAAGAGAAGCAAAAATAGCTGCCGGTGAGGAGGTTCCATCGATGCCGCCTGAACCGAGTGAAGAAGAACCAAAAGAAAAAAAGAAAGAAGAAAAAGCCGAAGTACCAAAAGCACCGGCTCCGACACCGGCTCCATCAAAGCAAGCAAAATCACAAAAATCTTCATCAGATGAGGCAAAAGCAGCAGCTCCTGCAAAACGTGCTCCTACTACGGTTGAGCAAACGATTCGTGTGGATGTAAAAAGACTTGACCACTTGATGAACCTCATTGGTGAACTTGTACTTGCTAAAAATAGACTTATTAAAATAAATGATGATGTAGAAGAGCGTTATGAAGGGGAAGAATTTTTAGAAGAGTTAAATCAGGTTGTCTCAATAGTTTCGCTTGTAACAACTGATTTGCAGATTGCAGTTATGAAAACTCGTATGCTCCCAATAGGAAAAGTGTTTAACAAATTCCCTAGAATGATTCGTGACCTTTCTCGTGAACTTAATAAAAAAATAGAGCTTGTTATATCAGGGGAAGATACGGAACTTGATAAATCAATTGTTGAAGAGATTGGCGATCCTCTTGTTCATATTATACGTAATTCATGCGATCATGGAATCGAAACACCAGAAGAACGTCTTGCTAAAGGAAAACCGGAAGAGGGTACAATAGCGTTAAAAGCATATAACGAAGGAAATCAGATCGTCATTCAAATAGATGATGATGGTAAAGGGCTTGACCCTCAAATGCTCAAAGACAAATCGCTTCAAAAAGGTATTATTACCGAAAAAGAAGCTGAGAATATGAGTGATAAAGAAGCATATACACTTATTTTTAAACCGGGATTTTCAACGGCAGCATCCGTTACAAGTGTATCTGGCCGTGGTGTTGGCATGGATGTTGTAAAAACAAACATTGAAAAACTTAACGGTATTATTGATATTGACAGTGAAGTAAATGTCGGCACGTCTATAAAGTTAAAAATTCCATTAACATTGGCAATTATTCAAGCCTTACTTGTTGGTGTTCAAGAAGAGCATTATGCTATTCCTTTAGCTTCTGTACTTGAAACAGTTAGAATTTCAAAAGATGAAATTTATACGGTAGAGGGACGTTCGGTAATGAGACTTCGTGATGATGTTCTTCCTTTGGTACATATCGGTGATATTTTTGAAGTTGAGCGAATTTTAGATGCGAGTGAACATGCTTATGTTGTTGTTCTTGGTTTGGGAACAAGTAAACTGGGTCTCATTGTAGATATTTTGGTTGGACAAGAAGAGATAGTTATTAAATCTCTAGGTGATTATCTCAAAGGTATTGAAGGGATTGCCGGAGCTACAATCAGAGGGGATGGTGGTGTTACATTAATTGTAGATGTTGTTGCACTGATGAGTATGGCAAAAGATGTAAAAGCCACAGCACTTACAAATGGTAACGGGGGTGAAGCTGCAAGTAATGAAAAGACGAAGCCGAGTGATTATACTATAATGGTAGTTGATGATTCGAAAACAGATAGAACGATTATGAGAAAATCATTGGAGCCTATGGGTGTGACTATTGTTGAAGCAAATGATGGGCAAGAAGCATTAAATATTTTAAAGTCAGGTGATTATAATTTTGATGCGATGCTCATAGATATTGAAATGCCTAGAATGGATGGTTATACACTTGCAAATGAAATTAAAAAATATAACAGATACAAAAATTTACCGTTGATTGCTGTAACCTCTCGTACAAGTAAAGCAGATCGTATGCGCGGGGTTGAGTCCGGTATGGTAGAATATATTACAAAACCTTATTCAGCAGATTATTTAGCAAGTGTCGTGCAAAGAAATGTTAATTTTAAACCGGAGTTTTTATAATGAGTGATAAATTAAAAGATATTATTAATAAACAAGGTGAACAGCAAGACAGTGTAGTGGATCAGCTAGATGATGTGGTACAGCTTGTCGGATTTGTAATAGGCGATGAGGAATATGCTGTGCCTATTCTTTCGATTCAAGAGATTATCAAACCTTTTCCATGGACAAGAGTTCCTCAGGTTCCAAAATATGTATTGGGTGTATTTAATCTTCGTGGTTCGGTTATTCCGCTTATAGATCTGCGTACAAAATTTGGGCTGCCTACAAAAAAGCAAAATGATGAAACACGTTTTATTGTTATGCGTCACGGTGATGATGTTGCAGGTTTTGTAATCGACAGACTGACAATGGCGATACGTATCAAAAAAGAAAATGTAGGACCGCCTCCTGATACGGTTAATGGGGATGATACAATTATTGATGGTGTTGGAAAACAAGAAGATAAAATTATTACTATTTTAAAAGTAAACAAACTTTTAAAAAGAGATTTTTAGTCTTTTCCTCCTATGAATAAGAAGCCTCTTCATATAGATTTTCAAAAAGATGGTGTTTCCCTTGATTTTTCAGGGGAATTGACATTATATAATCTTACCCAAGCACAAAGCCTTATTGAAACAAATACACTTTCCAACACTCAAAAAATAATTATCAACCTAGAACAAGTTCAGTATCTTGATACTGCATTTGCCTTGTTTTTAACTGATATACAAGAAAAGTATAATGCAGAGATTCAATGTGGCAATAAAAACTTTTTGCATACGCTTGCGTTGACAAAAGAACATAAAAAAAGACTTGATACCAATGATAATATACATAAAAAAAATATCATTGAATATATTGGAAAAACATTTTATGAGAGCTACCTCTCTTTTATCTCTTTTGTAGAGTTTTTAGGGAAAATTTTCACCTCTTTTTTACTCTATTTTAAAAGCATAAAAAATATTCGTATAAAAGAAATTGCATTTGAAATTAATGAAAGTGCAGTACGTGCATTTGGTATTGTTGCCCTTACGAGTTTTTTAATCGGTTTGGTGACAGCTTATCAGGCAGCTTATCAGCTCCAACGTTACGGGGGCAATATCTTTATAGTAGATATGATGGGTATTTCTATATTTAGAGAGCTTGCACCACTTATTACGGCTATAGTTATAGCGGGTAGAAGTGGTTCTGCTTATACGGCACAAATAGGGGCTATGAAAATAACGCAAGAGATTGATGCGATGCGGACTATGGGTTTTGACCCTTATACTTTTTTGGTGCTGCCTAGAATTATTGCTCTTATTATTATGCTGCCAATATTGATTTTTGTCTCAGATATGATGGCGATGCTTGGTGGAATAATAGTGGCTGATTTAAGTTTGGACTTAACGCCGTCACTTTTTTTAGACAGACTCAGCGAGGTTGTGGCAATCAAACACTTTTACGTCGGATTGATAAAGGGGCCTTTTTTTGCATTTTTGATTGCATCTATCGGTATTTATCGAGGTCTTATGGTCAAAGATGATACACAAAGTATAGGATTTAATACAACAAAAAGTGTCGTCGAATCACTTTTTGCAGTCATTGTCTGTGATGCGATTTTCTCCATAGCTTTTACAAATCTGGGGATATAATGGAGTTGATAAAAGTAAAAGATGTCAAGACTGTTTTTGGTGAGAAAGTTGTGCATGATGGATTGGACCTGCATGTTGATGAAGGTGAAATTTATGGTCTTTTGGGTCCAAGTGGCTGTGGAAAGACGACACTGCTGCGTGAAATGGTAATGCTGCAGGAGTTTGAGGCAGGTTCTATAGAGATTTTAGGAAAAAAGATAGAAAATATAAGTGAAGAAGATGCGCAGGAACTTCGACGTAAATGGGGTGTGCTGTTTCAGTTCGGTGCGCTTTTTTCTTCTTTGACTTTAGCGGAAAATATAGCTTTGGCATTAAGGGAGTACTCAACACTCTCTGAAGCGATGATACAAGAAATAGTCGCTTTTAAACTTGACCTTGTCGGACTGAAACCCAGTGATGCTTTTTTGTACCCCTCAGAAATAAGCGGGGGAATGCGTAAAAAAGCGGGAATTGCCAGAGCCTTGGCGATGGATCCGAAGCTCTTGTTTTTGGATGAGCCAACAAGCGGACTTGACCCGATTTCCGCAAGAGAGTTTGATGAGCTTATACTCCAACTGCGTTCTATGTTGGGGTTGACAATTGTGATTGTAACGCATGATTTACATTCTATATATAATACTTTAGATAGAATGGCTATAATTGATAATAAAAAAGTTGCCTATGAGGGCAGTTTAGAAGAGGTTACTTCTGTGAAGAATGATTTTATACAAACTTTTTTTAGAGACAAAATATGAATAATAAAGTAAACTATACATTTATCGGATTTATTGTTTTGCTGGGGATAATCAGCATGCTCAGTTTTACATACTGGATGCTTAAACCTACAAAGGCAGAAGATACACAAAAATATATTATATATTTCAGTGAATCAGTTTTAGGGCTTAACTTGGATGCACCGGTAAAATATAAAGGAATAAAAGTAGGAAAGGTAGTACGGCTGCGTATTGATCCAAAGAATAGCGAGCAAATAGAGGTGACAGCAGAAATTGTAAAAACAACACCAATTAAAGAAGATACTGTGGCAAAACTTACTGCGCAGGGGATTACGGGACTTAGTTATATAAATTTGAGTGAAGGAGTCAATAATAGTAAACCTCTTCAAGTTAAACAAGGAGAGACGTACCCAGTTATAAAGTCTGCACCTTCCTTTTTTGCTAATGTTGAACAATCCTTGGGGTCTGTATCGGAGTTATTGGTATTAACTTTGGACAGAACAAATAAAGTGCTTAATGACGAGAATCAAAAACAATTTGCAAAACTTTTGAAAAAAAGTGCTCAAGTGATGGCTAAAATAGATACTGTGCTTGATGCCAAAACCATTGCCCATTTACAGCAGAGTGCAAAAAATCTTGAGCAGTTAACACAAAAAGCAGAGAAAAGCATTCCTAATATAAACAAGTTAATCAATCATAGTATTGCGTGGGAAGACAAAATTGATGCCTCGTTTGTTAGCATTAAAAATACTTATGAGGAGATGGGACTTATTATGGACAATATGGCAAAATCTTTCTTACATGTAGAGAACAATGTAGAAGATGTAACAGTGCAAACCCTTCCTGTGATGAATGGCACTATGGTAGAGATGCAGCAGACATTGATAAATATGAATGAAGTGCTACATCAGTATGAACGCAGTCCGAGTGATATGTTGTTTAAAAAAGAAAAAATAAAAAGGGGACCTGGTGAAAAATAATTTTAAAACTGTATGTATATTGTTTTTTGGATTGTTTATACTTGTTGGATGTACTCCTTCACCGACACCGGCGATGGACGAATATAGGCTTAGTGTGGCACTACCGATAAAAAATACCGATACGACAAAATGCGCTAAAAAATTGCTTAAAGTTGAACAGGCATATGGTGATAAACTGTTTATGTCTTTAAAAATGCATTATGTGCAAGGAAAATATAAACAGTATGCCTATGCACAATCAAGATGGGCACAAAGTCCAAATGAAAAAATTACACAAAGCATAACAGAGTATCTGCGGGCAATGCACCTTTTTAAAAGTGTGCAAAATGCAGCTTCAAAAACAAAAAATGATTTAAGACTTGAAGTTAATATAGAAGATTTTATGCAGTATTTTGATGAAAATGAAAAAAATTCCTATGTAAATATTGCTATTACATGTAACCTTATTGATGATGCTACACATAAAATAGTTGCTGTAAAAACTTTTAAAGTACATGTAAAAGCGAAATCAGATGATGCCTTTGGCGGAGTAGCAGCATTAAATGAAGGCTTGAAGATTTTTTTAAAAGAGTGTGGTTTATGGCTGCAAGGAGTATGTCTTGATAAGCGAAAAAGAGTATAGAAAAAGAAGAACGCGCTTAGGGCGTAAATTGAAGCCCTTTAGTGTGGCTGTTTTGTTTAGTGCTACTCCAAAAACACGTTCAAACGACACTGAGTATCCTTATCGACAAGACAGTAATTTTTACTATATGAGCGGCTTTAAAGAAGATAACTCGGCATTGGTATTTGTAAAAGGTGCTAAAAATTTTCATACATTTTTGTTTGTTGCCAAAAAAGACAAGACACAGGAACTATGGCATGGAAAAAGGCTTGGAAAAGCTAAAGCTAAAGAGCATTTTATGGTGGATGATGTTTTCGAATTTGATGAATTTAATGCAAAATTCAAAGAGTTTGTGACAGATAAACATCATGTTTATTATGATTTTAAGCTGGACTATTCTAAGGTAAAAGTTTTAAAACGTTATACCAAAGACATACTTAGTTATGAAAATCTTGCGACATATATTGAGAGAATGCGTTTAATTAAATCTAAAAATGAAATTAAACTCATTAAAAAAGCATTGAGTATTACAAAAAAAGCACATCATAAAGCGATGAAAATAAGTGCAAAACTACAGTATGAATATCAACTACAAGCGAATATCGAGTATATTTTCAAAAAAAACGGCGCATACAGTGATGCTTATACTTCCATAGTTGCCTGCGGAAACTCGGCAAATACGCTGCATTATATAAACAATGATAAAAAACTTGTACAAGGTGAGTTGATACTTATAGATGCGGGATGTGAATATGACTATTATGCGAGTGATATTACAAGAACCATCCCGGTGAGCGGGGAATATACTAAAGCGCAGGAAGAAGTTTACGAGATGGTTCTTACTGTGCAAAAAAAGATTATCAGTATGATTCAACCAAATATATTAAGAAGTTCTTTACAAAAAAAGTCTGAAGAACTTCTATGTCAGGGGATGATTGATTTAGGAATATTGCAAGGAGAGTGTAAAGTTCTTTTAAAAGAAAAAGCACATAAAAAATACTATCCGCATGGTATTGGGCATTGGATGGGACTTGATGTGCATGATGAATGCCCGTATAAAAAGCTAAACGGCAAAGAAATTCCTCTGCATCCGGGAATGGTAATGACAATAGAACCCGGTATTTATCTTGATGAAGAAGATGACAATATTCCTAAGAAGTACAGAGGTATAGGCATAAGAATTGAAGATGATATTTTAGTAACGAAAAACGGGCATGAAAATCTCTCTTGTAAAATTGTAAAAGAAATACAAGATATTACTCGTAAGAGTAACTCCAACCGGTAAGGTTATCTTTTTTAGCTTCATTAAATTCATCTGAATCTGCTAAAAAGTCCATGACATGCATCACTGCATATGGTATACTCCTCTGATCTTCTGGCTTTACTAAAAGCAGAGGCATAGGCGTGTCTTGGGCTTTACTGAGCGCAAAACCTACTGGCATAAGCTGACTCATTAGTTCTGCCGGCTTTCCTATTTTATGCTCTTGCAAAAACTTCTCAAGTATAGCATCTTGTATCTCCTTTGGCAGTTTTTCATCGGTATTTAAAAAAATAGTAAAGTGAACAGGGGTTTGTTTAAAATGTTCGGGTGCCGGTGCTGCCATAATGATGTATTCTACATTTTTCAAATGCTCTTTTATCTGTTTTTGGTCTAAATATTTATCTGTTTTTATCGCTTTGGCTTGCATAGTATTCTCTTTTTTTATTTATATTGTATTTTTTATACGGTTATTCAAAATTAATGTCTATTTGATTTTCGGAACCTAGGTTTTAACCTAGGCCTATTTGTTTAAATGTCTAAAAGGCAAGGTTAAAACCTTGCTTCCGAAAAAAAAACATATTATTTTTTTAAACCTGTTTAGAATTTTATCATAAATTGTTTTATAAGATGGTACAAAATATGCTTTATATTTTATACAAAGTAATACCAAACTTTACTTTTTAGTAAGGTTTGGTATAAGGACATTTATGCAGTTTATAGAAGCACTTAAACTTAGAAGTAAGCTTTTTTTTCTTTTTCTTTTGATAACCATAGGCTTGTTTGCTCTTGGTTTTATAGGTGCGACCTATGTCAATGCGATGAAAAAAAATATGGATTCTTTGTATTTTGGTTCTTTAATACCTGTTACTGAATTGAATGAAATAGTCCAAACATATAACTATGGTTTAGCGAATACCGTTTATAAAGTGAGTCGGACAGAAATAAGCCCAAGTGAAGCAGCATTTAAAATAGAATCATCCTTGGAATACATTAATAAAAAATGGAAAAGTTACATATCTCATTTTAAAACAGAAGATGAACTTGGATATTTGGAATATGCCGATTTAGAAGTGAACCGTACAAATGATTATTTTTACAGAGTATTAAATGCAGTAAAATCTTCTAAAGATTTAAGCCGTATATCCATTAAAACGCTTGAAAAAAAAGTAGAGTCGATACATAATGTATTGCAAAAACTGATTAATTATGAAGTGAATATGGCAAATTATGAAAGAAAGAAATTTCTTTATGCATATCAATCAATATTGATGAAGATCGGTATTGCCTTGGGTGTTATTATATTAGGTGTGCTTGCGATGCTATTTTATGTATTTGAGAGTATTCAAAAAGATCAGACGCGGCTTGAAGTGGCATCTAAAAAGCTAAAAATTTCCAATAAAAAACTTGAAAATGCTTCCTATACGGATTCGTTGACCAATCTTCATAACCGAAGATATTTTAACTTTATATATGACAGAGAAATTAAACGTGCAAAACGGAACAAGACTTATGTGACCTTTATGATGTTAGATATTGATTATTTTAAACAATATAACGATACCTACGGTCATGTTGAGGGAGATTATGCCCTTAAAAGCGTTGCAAAAGTTTTAAAAGAGACGCTTAAACGTCCGGGTGATTATGTATTTAGACTCGGTGGAGAAGAATTTGGCATATTATTAAGTGATACGGATGAAACCAACAGTGCAAACCTTGCAAGAGAAATTTGTGATGCTATCAGAGATAGAGAGATTCAACATGAAGCTTCTAAGGTGAATAAGTTTCTTACTATTTCTGTGGGAGTTGTCTGCTGCATAGCAGATGATGCTTTGGATGAAAATGTGTTAATTTCACGTGCTGATGAAATGCTGTATGAAGCAAAAGAGGGCGGAAGAGACAGGTATGTTATAACATCTAATGCCTCAAAGGCAAAAATTGCTTAGTGTCCGTTTTTAAAACGAAATCCCTGTTCAACTAAAAGAGGACGAAGCTTTGCTTTGAGCTCTCCTTGAAATTCCATCCAGCCATCTTTGAGGCTTCCGCCGCAACCCATTTTTTTCTTGAGCAATTTGAGCAGTGCTGCTTGTTCCTCTTTTGGTCTGTAAAATTCACCGACAAGAGTAACGGTTTTTCCTCTGCGTTTCTCTTTTTGAAATACTAAAAAATGTTTGCTTGGCTCTTGAATTTCGTTTGAAACTTTTGTTTTACGTGGGCTCTGCACTTCCGCCCAACTATCATCAATAGCAGCACCAATGAAAAGGTCGAGTTTTTTACCTCTACTCATCTAGCATACTTTTTGAGCTAAAATACTCATATTTTCTTTATTATATTTTTTATCTCGAAGTGTTTGTAGTACATCATCCAAAGAATAAGATTTATGATTATATACAACCACTAAAACTTCATCACCTGTTTGTAAAAAAGTCGTCTCTCCATAAGGCGTATATCGTGTTGCTCCTATACTGATAACAGCATCTGTCGGATTATTACATGTAACGAGATACTCTTTAATGTTTTCCAGCGGTCCGAAATCTTCTTGCGTATTGATTTGATTTTGAATCCACTCGATTAGTTTGTTATAAAAGTAGCTGTAGCCGCTTAGTTGTATATTTTCGCCATAAGCATGGAGTTCATTGTTTCGACGTAAAAAACTGCAAATACTAAAATCATCCATGATGCCACCCTCGGCAAACTTGTCAATACTAAGAAGTTCTGCGGCAATCCCTTTGGAATTTTCTCCCCAGTTCTTTTTGTCACTGATTTTTTCAGCTGTGCCGATTCGAATAGAACAGTCATTATATGCAGCAAAATACTTTGGAATAATGCTGCTAATTTTGCCATCTTTATAGCGGAGTTCACAAATAAGTCCGACTTCGGGTTCAGCCTGAACATTGACATCTTCTTTTGGAAGTTTGATATCGGTAGAAGAAAGAGGATAGGTAAAGAGTATTTCTTTGGGACGAAGAGTATCTGTGGTTTTTTTACAAGGGAGATAAAATGGAAATATACCCTTGGGTGCCGCTTCATCTTCTGTGATAATATTTTTAAAATCTTCAAGTTCTCCGGCTTGAGCAAGGTGCAGTGCAAAATTACCTGCAATGCCCAAGCCTAAGTAGTTTTTATACTTTTGCATAACTAGAGTGTTCCGGCTTCTTTTGCAACAGCAAACTCTTCATAACTTCCTTGAAAGTCAGTGTATGTATGGTCAGCATGAATTTCTATAATACGTGTAGCAAAAGCATCAAGCAGTTCACGGTCATGTGAGACACAAATTACGTTACCGTTAAACTCATGAAGTGCTTCACCAAGAGCAACAATCGCTTCAAGGTCAAGGTGGTTGGTCGGTTCATCAAGTACTAAAAAGTTACCGCCCTCAAGCATCATTTTACTAAGCATCATACGGTGTTTCTCTCCACCGGAGATTGATTCTACATTTTTTTCCTGCTGTTCACCGTTAAAAAGCATACGTCCCAAACAATTTCGGATTTCTGCTATTTCGCGTTTAGGATCAAATGCGCGTAACCAGTCGTAGAGTGTACCGTCACCTTCGATGATGTCTGCTGTATCTTGTGGGAAGTATGAGGGCTCAATAGTCGCACCCCAAGTAACAGTTCCTCCACAGCTTGGTTTCATCTCTTCCATAATGATTTTTATAAGTGTTGTTTTACCTACACCATTTCCACCGATAATGGCGATTTTTTCACCGGGGATTACTTTAAAAGTAATATCTTTAAGAACTTCATTATCACCATAAGAGTGACAAATATGCTCTACATTAAGTGCTTCATCACCCATAACGCGTTTTGCTTTAAAAACAATAGACGGATCACGGCGTGATGATGGTTTGATTTCATCTATTTGGAGTTTATCAAGTTGTTTCTGTCTTGAAGTAGCCTGTTTTGCTTTTGAAGCATTTGCACTAAATCGACGCACAAAGGCTTCTAACTGTTCTTTTTCTTTTTGTTTTTTTGCATTATCAAGCTCCATCTGTTTTGCCATAACATTTGCAGCCAAATACCAGTCGTCATAATTACCGGTAAACTCACGGATTTTTTGGTAGTCAACATCAAGGATGTTTGTTACTACCGCATTTAGAAAGTGTCTATCGTGAGAAATAACAACCAGTGTTCCCTCGTGGCGCTGTAACTCATTTTCAAGCCATGTAATTGTTTCAATATCCTGGTTATTGGTAGGTTCATCTAAAAACAGTACATCAGGTTTAGGGTACAAAACCTGTGCAAGCAGAACCTTGAATTTGTCGGCAGAATCAAGAGTACTCATAAGATCATTGTGCTTCTCAGCAGGAATTCCTACATTCTCGAGAATTTTTGCAATGTTTACATCATATTCATAAGTAGGGTCTTCTTCAACACAAATAGTTTCAAGCTCTGCCAAACGATTATTGACAGCGTCATCTTCAAAGTCACCAGTCGTATAAATTTCTTCTTTTTCTTTGATGGCATCATATAAGCGCTTGTTTCCGTAAAGAACGGCATCCATAATCGTAAAGTCTTCATATGCGTATTGATTTTGTCCAAGAACACCGACTTTGTTTTGTTTTGGAATAATGACTTCACCGTCATATTCATTAATTTGTCCTGAAAGAATCTTAAGAAATGTTGTTTTACCGGCACCGTTAGCACCGATGAGACCGTATCTTTTGTGACGGTCAAGTTTTAAGTTTATATCTTGAAATAGCACTCTGTTTCCAAAGCGCATAGTTAAATTTTGTACTGTTACCATAATGTTGCCTGTAATTTTTTCGCGATTATATCGAAATTATCATAAATATTTGGTTATTATATGGTATGCAAATACGAGAAATGACATTAAAAGAACTTTATAGCGTTTATGATGTAGTAAAACAACTTCGCACTGAGCTGAGTTATAAAGAGTTTGAAGACCTTATTTATGATATGCGGCACATGGAGTATAAAATGTTTGGCATACTTGAGCGGGGTGAATTGGTATGCTACAGCGGTGCTGCTGTACAGACAAATCTGTACCATAAAAGACATTTATATATTTTTGATTTGGTTACAGATGAAAAATACCGCAATAAAGGATATGGAAAAATGATGCTACAATACTTGCATGATTATGCCAAAACGGCAGCCTGTGAACATCTTGTGCTTTCATCAGGAGTGCAAAGAAGAGAAGCACACAACTTTTATGAAAAAGAGGGCTTTGTAAGAAAGAGTTATTTGTTTGTCAAGAGTGTTTGATTTTTATCTGCCGCAGCACTTTTTATACTTTTTGCCGCTGCCGCAAGGGCAGTTGTCGTTTCTTTGTACTTTAGAGTTATAAAGCTCTCCGTCTGCATACTTCCAAAGTCCTTCTTCTTGAATGAAATTGCTCTTTTCATGTAAGACCTTTATGCCCTCACCGTCACGATAATAGGCTCTAAACTTTACCGTATTTACCGTTACATGTAACACATCAAGCCCCAGCCATTCGACAGAATTTGAAAACTCTTTTATAAGCGCTATATCATCAGGATAACGGTTTTGCTTAGCACTGCTGTAAATGAGATACTCACCGTTTGCCAAGACATAAGCACTGTAGCGGCTTCGCATCAACTCTTCCGGTGTTTTCGCGGCTTTTTTTTGTTCTATTATAGGCTCACAGCATTCACTAAAATCTAAATCATTTCCACAAATACACATACTCATCCGTTTTTTAGATAGAATTATACTGTAAATCATTACATGTAAGCTGGTAAGGTATTTCGGAACCTAGGTTTTAACCTAGGCTGAGTTGCGTCAAAGTCAAAAGGGCAAGGTTGCAGAAAAAATTTAGTTTTTTTTTCAAGTCATGCTTTAGCGTTTGAAGATCTTGCTTCCAAGGTGTAAAAAAAGGTAGAAAAATGAAAATAAAGTCACTCTATATATCTGCACAGGAAAAAAATGCCGGAACCCTTTTTGTCTCTATGGGAATGATGGAAATTCTCAAGCGCAAACTGCATCGTGTCGCTTTTTTCCGTCCAATAATTTTTGATAAAAATATACGAGACGGCGATATTGACTTCATTTTACAGCGTTACAATTTAGATATGAACTATGAAGAGTGTTACGGTTTTGACATTAAAGAGATCGAAGAGATGATTTCCAAAAAGCAGGACAATTCCCTTATAACCCAGCTCATTGACAAATTTAAAAAACTTGAACAGGAGTATGATTTTGTTTTGTGTGAAGGGATAAGACGTTCTTTTTTAACTTCGACTATCAGTTATGATTTAAATATTAAAATCGCTCAAAATTTTGCAGCACCGATGATTAATATCATTAAAGCTGACGATGCCACAAGCAAAGAAATATATGAAAATGTTTTGATTGAAAATGAGTATTTGACCTCTGAGGGTTGTACTCATTTTGCTACTTTTGTTAATAGAGTAGATGATGAGAAACAACAGCAGCTTCAAAAAATGTTTGAAAAAGTTTCCTATACAATTTACCTCTTAAAAGAGGTTGCAGAATTAAATCTGCCTACTATTGATGATGTGATGGATGCGCTTGGAGCAAAAGAAGTTATATTTGAAGCGCATGATCATGCAAGAATTATAAAAAATGTAAAAGTTGCAGCACTGACACTGGATAATTTTTTAGAGCACATTGAAGAAGACGATTTAGTCATAGTGCCTGCTGATAGATCAGACATAATATTGGGGCTCTTTGGAGCTTTACATTCATCAAGTTATCCAAATATCAGTGCTATTATTTTTCCTTTTAGTATGAAGCTTAACAAAAATATTCAAAAACTTATAGCTGGTCTCAATAGCTTTAAAGTGCCTATCCTTTCTGTCGATACCGATACTTTTACAACTGCAAAAAATATAATGAAAGTACATTCACGGCTGCGTGTAAATTCAGAACGAAAAATTGCCTTAGCATTGGGACTTTTTAACAGCAGTATCAATTTAAAAAGCATAGAAGAAAAAATAGCAAATACATACAGTAATATTATGACACCGCAGATGTTTGAGTATAAACTTTTTCACTTGGCATCGCAAAATAAAAAGAGAATTGTACTGCCAGAATCAAGTGATGAACGAATTTTAAGAGCTGCAGAGATAATTTTACGACGAAATGTTGCCGATATTGTTTTACTAGGGGATGAAAAAGAACTAAAAGAGCGTTATAAGCGTCTTGGACTTGATTTATCCGCTGCAAGTATAGTCAATCATCTCACATCCCCGCTGATACAAAAGTTTACAGAGACTTTTTATGAGTTGAGAAAACACAAAGGTCTGACAAAAGACGCGGCAAAAGACGCAATGTTACATGAGAACTACTTTGGCACTATGATGGTTTATTTGGGTTATGCCGACGGTATGGTCAGCGGTGCTGTTCATGCAACGGCAGATACTATTCGTCCTGCTTTGCAGATTATAAAGACAAAACCGGAATTTTCTGTAGTATCAAGCGTTTTTTTTATGTGTCTTAAAACAAAGGTGCTTGTGTACGGCGATTGTGCCATTAATCAAGATCCCGACGCACAAACACTGGCAGAAATTGCTCTTGCCTCGGCACAAAGTGCGAAGATGTTTGAAATTGAGCCGAGAGTTGCCATGCTTTCATACTCAACAGGAGAGAGCGGACACGGCTCAGATGTAGAAAAAGTCAGAGAAGCAACAAAAATAGTGCGGCAAAAAAACCCTGATTTACTTGTAGAAGGCCCTATTCAATATGATGCGGCAATAGACACAGAAGTGGCAAAAATAAAACTGCCGAACTCGAAAGTGGCAGGGAGGGCAACGGTATTTGTTTTTCCTGATTTAAATACAGGCAACAATACTTACAAAGCCGTTCAGCGCTCCAGTGGAGCGATTGCTATTGGTCCGATATTGCAGGGTTTGAAAAAACCTGTCAATGATTTAAGCAGAGGTTGTCTTGTAGAAGATATAGTTAATACTGTAGCCATTACAGCTATTCAAGCAGGAAAAAATGAATGAAAATTGCTGTAATAAATTCCGGGAGTTCTTCAGTGAAGTTTAAACTTTTTGATATGCCGAGTGCAAATGTGATTAGAGACGAATTTGTCGAGCATATCGGTGAACCAAATTCACCAATACAAAATCATTATGAGGCAATAAAGAGTTTACATGTAAACTTTGCAGACATTGATGCGGTAGGACATAGAGTTGTTCACGGCGGCGAGAAATTCAGAAATTCTGTATTGATAGATGATGAGGTAATGGAAGCAATAAAAGATTTGATTCCTTTGGCACCTTTGCATAACCCGGCAAACCTCGAAGGCATAAAAGTTGTTTGTCAAAAAGCAGCGAATATTCCACAAATAGCTGTTTTTGACACAGCTTTTCATACTACACTTTCAAAAGAGGCATTTGTGTATGCACTACCTTATGAAATGTATGAAAAAAATAAGATTCGTCGTTATGGATTTCATGGAACATCGCATGCCTATTTACTTCAAGAAGCGGCAACACTGTTAAAGAAAAAAGTACAAGAGACCAATATCATCACACTGCATCTGGGAAATGGGGCGAGTGCCTGCGCAATTAAAAATGGAAAAAGCTGTGATACTTCTATGGGCTTTACCCCGCTTGAAGGGCTTGTTATGGGTACAAGATGCGGTGATATTGATCCTGCAATTGTATTATTTATGCAAAATGAACTGGATTTGAGTGCTGATGAGGTCGATGCTCTGCTCAACAAAAAATCAGGACTGCTCGGTTTATGCGGTGAAAATGATGTAAGAAATATAGAACGTCGCAAAGATGACAAAGCAAAATTGGCACTCGATATTATGGTGCGCCGTATTCAAAAGTACATAGGAGCGTATATGATTGTACTTGAAGATGTAGATGCTGTTGTATTTAGCGGTGGTATAGGTGAAAATTCTTTGTATGTACGAGAAAGGGTTATGAATAATAAGATATTGAAAAATATAAAATCATTGGTTATAAAAACAGATGAAGAGTTGCAAATAGCACATGAATGTTTGGGAGTTTTAAAAGAGTAAAAAATTATACAGGCATAAAAACCTGTATAAAGAGTGTGAAGTTAACTACTAAAGTGGAGTTACGTTCTCAGCTTGTGGGCCTTTTTGACCTTCACCAACTTCGAAAGTTACTCTTTGACCTTCAGCAAGTGAAACACGTCCACCACCATTGTTATTTACTTGACGGAAGTGTACGAATACATCTTTCCCACCATTGTCTTGTTGAATAAAACCATAACCTTTTTCATCGTTGAACCATTTAACTGATCCGTCTTGTAATTCTGCCATTGTCTAGCCTTGTATATTAATTTGTCAAAAAATTGGGAGAGTCTTTAGGAGGTTTTAACACATAGATCAAAAATCACACTAAAGATGAATTCACGCCTCATCTTTCACTTGGCAACAGTATATCAGGTTTTTTTAAAAAAACCAAATAAATAAGTAAATTTGAATAAATTCTTTTTAAAGTTAAGATATTTTTCTTAAAACCGATATTAATTCATAACTTTTTTTGGAAACCAGACTTCAGTCTGGGCTGAATTACTTGAAAGCCTAAGAGATTAGTTTACGAAAAAACTGCAAGGAAATAAAAATATGCATATATCTTCAAATAGTGCAATAAAAAATTTATATACAACAAAGCTCTCTCAAGATGATGTTAAAGCAATAAAAAAAGAGATAGCACAAAAAATGAAAGAGATAGCGTTACATGTAAATGAAGAACCTAATGATGTAGATGAAACGATAAATAAAATAGTTTCTAA
>Ga0256836_1000700_pt1 | contig 16838 bp, 14 predicted proteins | sample 4561380metaG_FD_185974 | JGI IMG/M metagenome (GOLD analysis project Ga0256836, IMG submission 185974) | Hydrothermal vent microbial communities from Guaymas Basin, Mexico - 4561-380 | ecosystem: Environmental > Aquatic > Marine > Hydrothermal vents | place: Mexico: Guaymas Basin | collected...
ATGGATTCCATGCTGGCCGGGAACGGAAGCGGCACTGTACCTTTATTTAGCTAATCGTATTTTAAATGAAAAGAAAAAAGACGGTTCTGACATAGTAGCGCATGATTTTGTAAAAGAGTGGATAAATTGGGATAGATTAATGGCGAATAAAGATTATCTTAAAAAGATGATTGGATATGGCTATATCTCTAAAATGCCAAAAGATGATACATATGAATCTTTTATTGAACTAGCAAAAGAGTTGTATGCTCCGTATACGAAAGAGTTTGTTGTTAAAGAGTGTAAACTTGAAGGTATGGAGTATAAATTAGACGAGTTGTGGGATATGTTTGTTCCTGCAGGAGCTAAGATTGCTACCTATTTATGGCGTGCAGGACCAATTGGACACCGTGGTGGTTGGATGAATACACGTGCCGGTTTCTTACCATTAGCACTTGTTGGAGCAATGCGTGGAGATATCGGTGGTGTAGGTATGCACCACTGGCATGAAATCTCAGTTGCAGGGAAAGGTGATAAAGCTACAGTAGCTGGAAAACACCCTGAAAAAACTGACGTATGGAATGAGATAGCATGGCCGCCAGAATATCCTATTTCAACATATGAAATGGGCTATATGATGCCACAAATTATGATGGATGATGAATGGCATGACAAATGGACAAAACGTGGTCTGAAAATTCCTAAATCTATGGCTGTATATATTCCTAGAATGCACAACCCGTTATGGATTAATCCGGATGGATTCAGATGGATAGAGGCACTCAAGCGTGAAGATAAATTTGAATTATCATTTAACCTGTCTCCAACATGGTCTGAAACAAACTGGTACTGCGATTATGTACTTCCTGTCGGACTAGCGGGTGAGAGAAATGACCAACAGTCAACACCTTCTAAACCTGAACAGCGTATAGAATTCCGTCAAGCGGTTCTTCGTGTTGCTGCTGAAAAAGCGGGTTGGAAAGCAAAAGATCCGACACGTGCTACACTTGAAGCACACATGAAATTCGGTCTTGGCGAAGTTTGGGAAGAGAGTGAGTTCTGGCCGAATCTGATTATGCATTATGTTGATCCTGACGGTTCTTTAGGTATTGCAAAATACTGGGCAAGTAAAAAAGATCCGTCTCGTTGTGTAACTGTTCCTGAGTACTTTAATGAAGCATTTAAATTATTGCCGAAACTTAAAGCCGAAGCGACAAAACTTTATAAAGGCGAAGAGTACCCAATTTACTGCTATATGAGAGATCATGGTGCTTGGACTGAGAAAACTGATGTGTATAAACCTCAAGAAGAAGAACTTGAATTTGATGGAACTCATTATCATGCACACGGTCATAAATACTCTAAGAATGAAGTGACTAAAGATAAATTCGGTGCATTATGGGTTCAAGACGGTAATTTCAAAAAATCTATCGGTGTTGAAACTGATGGAGAACTTCGTGAAGGTTTCCATTCATTAAGTAAAAAACTTGAGTTCTTCTCCGAATGGTTAGCTGATGAATGGAAATGGCCTGAGTATGCTATTCCTATTTATCCAAGAAATGATGCAGAGAATGATAAAATGGTTCACCTTGTAACTCAAGTTCACCATAAACATATGAAAGCAGATAATGAATTTGCATTAAATACGATTTATCGTTTGCCGTATAATATTCATACGCGTTCTGTGAACTCTAAGCATTTAATGGAGATTTCACAAAATCATAATCCTGTATGGATTTACACAAAAGATGCTGAAAAACTCGGTATTAAACGCGGTGATGCGATAAGAGTACAAATTCAAGATTCTTTAACCGGTATTAAGAGTGGATATTTTGTTGCTATGGCAGTTCCTACTGAGGCAACTCGTCCTGGTGTTCTTGCATGTTCACACCATGCCGGTCGTTGGAAGTTGAAAGATTCTGTAGAAATTCCAGGGTTTGAACATCAGCTTGGCATTATGAGTTTGGGTTCTCCTAAATATGAGATGACAAATGATGGAAAAGTTGGAACAATGAAACCGACTGAGGGAATTAAAGCGCATGAAGCATGGCAGTTTAAAGAGTATAACAAAGACCTTGACAACATCTGGTGGGATGGTCTCAGTGGTGCATGGCAAAATGCTGTAGCTCCTTGTCATCCAGATCCTATTGCGGGTAATCACGGCTGGCACCAAAAAGTTATCATCACTAAAGCATCTGCTGATGATAAAATAGGTGACATTAAAGTTAATTATGAAAGTAACTTTAAAGTGTATCAGGCATGGAGAGATCAGTTGACTCGTCCATTAAATGCATCTGATAAATTACGTCGTCCTTACCATATTAAACGTCCGGTAAAACCAAGCCAAAAAGCTTACGAGTTCAATATTAAAGACGTTTAACAACAAAGTTAAAGCCCACTTCAAGTGTGGCTTTACTATACTTCCATAAGAAAATTTCCAAAAGGTACATTGTTTATGAATAATGATTTAAAGCAAGAACAGATTGCAAGAATAAATATTTATGCGCTCATTTCAAGAATTACGATGGGTGAAATTGATGAAGGGCTATTAAAATCAATAGAAGAAGATGAAAATATGCTCTCTTTTTTCCCAACATTTAAAGATTGGAAAAAAAGAAAAGAACTTGATTCAAAAGATATGATAGAAAAATATTTGAATGTTGATTTTACTAACCTTTTTTTGCTCCATCTTATCCCATATGAATCATTTTACACAAGAGAAGATCAAATGATGGAAACAGGGGGTGATAACCCTATACAAGCAATTTTTAATGCTTTTGAATTTAAAGTACAACTCGATAAAGCTCGTGTTATGGCAGCAGATCATATAGGGGTAGAGCTGGAATTTATGTATGAGTTGTGTAAAGCTGAACTTAAAGCACTTGAAGCAAATGACATGGAAATGGCAAAACAACTCTCGCAACTGCAATATGGATTTATGAAAGACCATCTTTTAGAGTGGGCTCCAATGTATCTTTTAAATGTGAAAAGTGAAGCAGGTACGGCATTTTATTTTGATGTTGCTGATTTGGCTTTAGAATTTATGATGAGTGATTTCGAATATTTAACGCAATTAAAAAACAATGGACATAACTACCCAGTATGAGTCTTTTAACTTTAGACGTTAGTAAATGCGTACATACTTCTAATAAATTTGCTATATGTAACAAATGTATCGAAGTATGTCCTGTCCAAACTATACACCTGGTAGATTCTGTTATTTCTTTTACTCCAAGTGAATGTGTAGGGTGTGGCGGCTGCGATGCTGTTTGTCCGACTGCTGCATATGAATTAGATGATTTTAAACCGATAAATTATGTTCTTAAGTTTTTAGAAGATGAAAAGAGTGTGCTTACATGTAACGATACAGATTTTCCATGTATAGCATCTTTAAGTGTTGAAGAACTTTTAAGTATGGCTTTGATATCTTCAGAACAAATTAGTCTGGATATCGGTCCTTGTAATAATTGTGAAATTGCTAAAACTAATCTTGCTATTATAAATAACAGAGCAGAGGAAGTGAACTTTTTGCTTGAAGCGATGTTGCAGGAGAAAAGTTTACATATTGCAGAATTAAATTATGAAGTTAAAAAAGATCTTGATCCTCTAAGCAGACGTAAATTACTCTCTAAAGAGGGTGTAAAAACTGCAATTAGTATAAAACAGCAACTTCAAAATGAAGTTGACTCCAGTGATGAAAATGTAAAAACACATACAGTTACTGCACAAGATATTATGAAAATAAAAGAGAAAAATATCCCTGATAGACGCAGTTTATTGCTGATGGCAATGAAGCGTGCACGTGTACCGGAAGTTTTTCATACGATTGATATAGAAGATATATCATTTATATCACAAAAAGATTTAGATGAAAATACATGTACAAATTGCCAAATGTGTTATAGAATTTGCCCGACCGGTGCACTGAGTTCTGATTCAAGGGGGAGTGTAATTAATTTTAATCCGCTTGCCTGTGTGCAGTGCCACAGTTGCCATGACGTGTGTGAACCTGATTCTTTGACATTACGGAAAACCTTTTCACTCGCAAGTTTTTTTGAGTCAAAAATTGAAACTTTAGTCCGTTTTGATATAAAAAGATGCGATGAATGTGGTAATTTCTTTGCTTATCAAGGCGGAGAAAAAATTTGTAATAGATGTAGAATTGAAGAAGAAGAAGCAAAAGAATTATGGGGGATCAAATGAGTGAAAGAATGGGTGAAATAGAGACAATGAATGCAGATGACGGGATTAAAAAAGAGACAAAACTCTTCGGACTCATTGCCGAACATGCAAGTCCGAACAGACTCTTTGTTATGCTCAACAAAGAGATAAAAGCAAACAATGCCGATGCCATGATGATACCTATGAACATACGTGAAGATGATTTTTATTTTACGCTTTCAAATATGAAAAAATCACATGTAAACGGAGCATATATTGCCGAAGAATACCAAGAAAATGCTGTTGAGCTTTTAGATGAAGCCGATGAATTTGTCCAAGTTTATAATAAATGTGATTTTGTACTCAGAGACGGAGAACGTTTAATCGGAACATATTTGGAAAAGAATAACACGTTGCTTGGTGAAGCTTTGGCTAAAGAAATATTTGAAAAATATATAAGATAGGGAGAGATACCAATGGATATAAAAGATTTAAATGAATTAAGAAATGAATTTGAAATGATGCAACAACAGGCAATGCAGGCTGCCTGTGATGACGGAAGTTGTGTAGAAGACGAATATGAAGATTATCCTGATTACTTACGTGCTATATATGCAGAGATTATGCCTCCTGCAAAAAGCGGTATTTATTTTTCACGATGGGATTTAAAGCGTATGGCGGCTGAACTTGATGAATCTTTCGCTATAGATGTCCGAGAGAGAATGTTTAAAAACTTCATGCAGTGGATTGCTACACCCGAAGATATGCTGGCTGTTATCGATCAATTTAAAAGTCATATGGATATGAAATGTGATTTATATAAAGAGTATGCTCAAAAATATCCGGCAATGGGAGAAATTTTTGAACCAAAAATCGAAAAAGCTCAAAAAGCAAAAAAATACCTCGATAAAGTTTATATAGAGTTCTTTACATAAGCTTTGAAAGTATATCTTTTTTTATTGTATTGAGATGAAGCGGTTGTTTCTCTTTAGCAATCGTTTCAAGCTTTGTAATATACTCATCTAAACCTCTATGTTGATAATGCATTACTAAGAGCAACAGTAGTTCTTTCGCTGTTTTTGCATTTTTAATATCTTCAAATTTCTCTTTTTTCTTTTTAGTAAAAAATGACTTTTGGCTCAGTTTTGCGGCTAAATATCCACTCAAAAAGAGCAGGGCATAGATAAAGAACTCTTTTATTGCCTCAATATTTATAAAACTCTCTGCTTTAGGGGCATTGGTTTTATCTAGGAGTACGGAAGTGTCTATCTTTTTTACTTTTACGGTATAGGCTTTCGCATGCAGCGTATAGTATCTGTCTTTCCTCGGAGAATATACCTCCAAAGAGAGTGCAGGAATTGTAAAATCACTGTTTGATGTCAGAGCATAAATATATTCTGTATTTATAACATAGCCCTCTTTTGTGAGTTTAGATATGTTGTCCTTGATCTTGGAAAAAATAGTTACATTGGGAATTTGCTTATTGAGTATATTTAAATGCAGCTCTTTATACCCTTTGCCTGTAAGTATATAATGCAGGTTTACGGCACCGTATTGATCAATCTTAGTCGTGTCTATATCGGAGTTGAGTGAGAAATCCCCTACTAAATCTACATGCCGGGTAAGTTTCTTTACTTTGAGCGTTAAAGGTTGGAGTGCTACTTTTGTATCATAAGTACTGATGGCAATACTGTCATCATGATCATCAACATAGCTCTGTTTTACAGCCTTGTCGCTTGCAGTTCGTATGATAAAGTCAAAGTTTACATGTAAGGTCTTTTCTTTTAATGCAAAAAGGATATATTCAAATGTCGTAATGGTATTGTGATACCCGTTGTCCTGAATCGTTTTATGCAAAAGTTTTACTTCATAATCAGGACTCTTTTTTACATTAAATGAAAAAAACATATTGTCATTATGATTTTTTTGTTTTGCAGTGAATGTGATAAGAAGCGGTTCTTTTATATGAACACTTTTTTTATCGGTAGTGAGTTGATATGTCGCCAGATTTGTATTTGCAACAAGTGATAGAGTAAAAAGTATAAAGAGTGGAAGAACCTTACCAAGGGTGTTTTTCATTTGTGTATCCTTTATTTATAAGTTCATAGGCCTTATAACCCAGTTTATATTTTGATTTATTTTTATGTTTTACCAATTGCAGGTTTTGGTTTTCTTGTTTCTTTTTCTTGGTGTTTTTACCACTGCCACTGCTTTTTTGTGAAGCTTTTTGATTTGAATTTGAAGAAGCATTTTTATTCGCTTTCTTTTTTTGATCTTGTTTTTGTTTGCCTGTTTGTTTTTTTTGTTTGTTTTTTTTGCGAAGCATATCAGAGAGATTCTTTTGCTCTTTTACCCTTAATTTATACAGGAGTGAAAGATTATAAAAAGCATCTTTATCAAATCCCAGAGCCAATGCTTTTTGATAATAGAGCTTTGCTCTGTTGTAATTTTTTAATCTTACGGCGCAATTACCGAGATTGTAAAAAATATTTTGCTTGAGCTTTGGATCTGTGGAGCGTATTTGTGAAAAAAGTTCCGCAGCCTTTTTGTAACTTTTTGCTTTAGCATAGGCAACTGCACTGTTATAGTAGCTTTGTGGCGAGGGTGAGAGCTTTAGGAACTCTTTTGCAGCACTGAGATACTCCTTATGTTTATATGCTTGATTTGCCTTGTCCTTATGATAAAAATCCAAGAGTGACGCGGCATGAGAAGGGTAAGGTAACAAGAACAGAGGTACAAAGACAAAGAGTTGATGTAGTTTTGTCACAGAGAGAAAAAAGCTCAGTAGTGCGGCAAAAAGAGGAAACATAAAAAGCTCTTTATAACTGAGTACTTTTGTCGTTGATTGTATCGTGCTGTTTTGTTTTTGCAGATCATTAATAATCTCTTGGGCTATATCTTTGTCGGCATTTAATTCATAATATTTTCCGCCACACTTTTCTGCCAAAGGTTTCAAAAGAGGATTTATTTTTGAAATAACAAGGTTCTTCTGTGCATCCAAGATAGGTTTATCATCTTTTTTGAGGGTTGTCCCGCTATTTGAACCTGTAGCGACTATATAAGGTATAATCGAGTTCTTTTTGCAAATATTGACAAGTTTTACAAGGTCTCTGTCCTCCCCACCGTCGGTAAAGATAATGAGATTTTTTTCTTTGTAGGATGTCTTGGCAATAGTTTGAAACAATGCAAGTAAAGAAGTTCCTTTTGTCAATATATATTTTGGTTCTAATGAGTCAAGTGCCATCATACTTATAGCACTGTCGGTCGTAGGCGGTGATATAAGCATAGCATTGGAAGTAAAAGCAAATATACTGAAACGGTCTTTGCTTAAACGTTTGATAATGCGCGCAATATTTCTTTTTGCTTCATCGTATCTTGTCGGTTTTAAATCATCCGCTTGCATTGAAAAAGAGGCATCAAGGGCAATGATGTAATCTTTGGCATCAAATTTCTGCTCACTCGGAGCATTGATGATAACAGGTCTGCATAGTGCTAAAAGCATAAACATAAGTGCAAGATAGAGCAGATTTTTTTGACGTTTTTTTTGTTTATCCGCCGATTTTGCATCACTTTTATATAAAAAATAAAGGGGGATGAATATAAAAAGAACCCAAGGATGCAAAAGAGTCATAGTATCTCCTCTTTACGTCTTATGATAAGATATAAAAGAAGTAAAAATGCTAAAGAGAGCGGGTACATGTAAAGATTTTGTTTGTTGAGATAATGTTTTGAGCGTATGGCACTCGGTTCAAGTTTATCTATCTCTTTGTAGACATCTTGCAGCATCTTGACATTATTTGCTTCAAACATTTTCGCATCTGTATTTTTAGCGATGAGTTTGAGCAGGTTTGCATCAAAGGCAGAGCTGTCTCCTATACCTATCGTGTAAATCTTTACATGTTGTTTTTTTGCTCTTTGTACCGCCTCTTTCACTGAAATAGAGCCGCTGTTTTGATAGCCGTCCGTGATGAGGATAATTACTTTTTCCTTTGCTTCGCCTTTTTTAAGTATTCTGAGTGCCGTTGCAAGTCCTTCGCCGATTGCCGTACTGTCTCCGGCAATGCCAACATCAAAAAAATCCAGTAAAAATGCAACACTGCGCATATCATAACTCAAAGGAATAGCAGGGTAAGCGTAGGTTCCGAAGATAGATACGCCTACATTATCGTTAAAGCGTTTTGCTATAAATGCAGTGAGAAGCTCTTTAAGCGCATCAAACTTTCTTTTTTGCGAATTGTCGGCATCAAATCCACTCTCTGCCATAGAACCACTGGTATCAAGTGCAAAAACAAGGTCCCGTCCTTTACGTTTAGAAGAGGTTTTTTGATCATAAATAATAGGAGAAGCAAGTGATACAACCATCAATGATAACATAAGAGAATAGAGCAGTTTCTCTTTGTTGATTAAAGAGGTCTTTTTTGAAAAAAGGTGAATATGAGGAAATTTAATCTGCTTGAGCGTAACAGGACATTTATATATACAAATTACCAAAAGTAAAAGTATTAAAACCCAAGGATATTCAAACTCAAAATTATTCAATTTGTGACTACTTTTTGATACAATTATACCAAAGAGGAGATGAGAGTGAGATTTATCTTAATATTTATTATTCTAATAGTACAGGTATATGCGGATAAAGACTCATATAATCGCGGAGAAATGCTTTTTTTTGCCAATGCCTGTTCTAGCTGTCATGGACCTTCAGCAGAAGGAAGTAGTAGCTACCCGAGACTTGCAAACAAAAAAAGAGTCTTTTTAAAAAAGAAGCTTCTTGATTTTAGAGCCGGTAAAGCAAGTAGTGTTTCACAACAAATGATGGCGCAATTTGCAAAAAAACTAAGTGATAAAGATATAGATGATTTGACTTTTTTTCTCTCTACACATAAAAAAGTAGATGTAGGGGATGTGGATGATGATATTTTAGGTGGATTCGGATCATAAGCTTGCCCACCACATCTTTATATACAGACTTAAAGTAGTTGTATAGCCGACATCGCTAAATAACAGCTTTTTATTTTTGTCATAAATGAACGTCGTCGGAAATCCTGCAATATGAAACTGTGACGAAAGTATAGAATTTTTGTCATTGACCACTTTAAATGTATAATTATGTTCATAAAGATACTTTTTTAGTGCATCATCACTGCCTGATTTTACAGCTATGGTAACTACTTCAAAATGTTTGGAAAGAAAGTTTATGTTTGAGGCTTCGAGTTTACATGTAGGACACCAAGTCGCCCAAAAATGTATTAAAACAGGTTTGTCATTCGGTACTTTATACTCTTTATCATCTATAAGCGTAAAGCTTTGTAATGTCAGTGGTGCTTGTGATAAATCTTGACTTTTATAGAAACTTATTGAATTAGCCAAAATTGTCATAAGCACAAAAAAGAAGATAATTTCTTTTATATAATGTTTTATTTTACTTTTCATGACATCAGCTTAACACTTATGTAATAATAAACTGATAAAATGTTAAAAAATAAAGGAAAATTAATGCTTAAATTAATACTAATTTCACTCTCACTAGTGATAATAACGGGATGTAGCAGTATCGCACCAAAGAAAGTGGCTTCATCTAAAGTAAAGAAAACGACACATAAAAGGTTTCAAAGTGTTTCAAAAGAAGAGGCAATTTTGCTACAAAAAGGCAAAAACAGAGAATATTGTCATATATGTGGTATGAATTTGGTGAAATTTTATAAAACAAGTCATGCTGCAAAAGAGAATGGCGTGGAGCATCAATACTGCTCAATTCATTGTCTCTCTAAAGATATTAAAGATGGAGCACAACTTGAAAATCCTCAGGTTGTTGATGTGAGCTCTTTAAAGTTTATACCGGTAACTGAAGCTTATTATGTCGTTGGGAGTAAAAAACCTGCAACTATGAGTAGAGTGAGTAAATATGCGTTTAAATCATTAGCAGATGCAAAAGCTTTTCAGGCTCAAAATGGTGGAAAAATAGTTGATTTTTATTCTGCTTGGCAGATTGCCAAAAAAGATTTTAAATAAGAAAGTGGGGTGGAGATAGAGTAAATTACTCTATCTCAGCATCTATGACATCATCATCATCTTTTTTCTTTGATGAATCAGCTGCTCCAGCTTCACCGCCTTGCTCTTTTTTATACATTTGCTCTGCCATTTTGTGGCTTGCTTCTGTAAGAGATTTTACTTTTTCTTCAATTTGTTCTTTTGTAGCGTTTTCATCTTTAAGAACTTCTTGAAGGTCAGTAATAGCTGCTTCAATTTTTGCTTTTTCGTCTGCAGCTAGGTTGTCACCCATTTCTGTCATTGATTTTTCAGTTTGTGCAATCAATGCATCTGCCTGATTTTTAAGTTCAACAACAGCTTTTCTTGCTTCATCTTCAGCCTTGTGTGCTTCGGCGTCTTGAACCATTTTATTAATCTCTTCTTCGCTTAATCCTGAAGCGCCTGAGATTGTAATTTTTTGTTCTTTACCCGTTCCTTTATCTACTGCAGAAACTGTTAAAATACCATTAGCATCAATATCGAATGTTACTTCAATTTGAGGCACACCACGAGGAGCGGCCGGAATATCAGTTAGTTCAAACAGACCTAAAGATTTGTTATCTTTTGCGAATTCTCTCTCACCTTGCACAACGTTAATACTAACTGCAGGTTGGTTGTCTTCTGCAGTTGAGAAGATTTGAGATTTTTTCACTGGAATCGTTGTTCCTTTTTCAATAACTTTTGTTGCAACACCGCCAAGTGTTTCAATTCCAAGTGATAATGGTGTAACATCAAGTAAAAGAACATCTTTTACGTCACCGCGTAATACACCACCTTGGATTGCCGCACCCGCTGCAACAACTTCATCAGGGTTTACTGATTTATTTAACTCTTTACCGTCAAAGTAATCAGAAACTCTTTTTTGTACCAATGGCACACGAGTTGAACCACCGACCATGATGATTTCTTTGATATCACCTTTACTTAAATCAGCATCTTTCATTGCAGTATTAACATGCTCCATTGTCTCATCAACAAGTGGATCAATCATACCTTCAAATTTTGCACGAGTCAGTTTAACAACTAAGTGTTGTGGACCAGCTTCTGTCATTGTGATAAATGGCAGATTGATTTCAGTTTCTGTTGCACTACTTAACTCTTTTTTAGCATTTTCAGCAGCATCTTTGAGACGTTGCAGTGCCATTTTGTCATTTTTAAGGTCAATTCCATGACTTGCTTTAAATTCTGAAGCTAACCAGTCAACGATTTTGTTGTCAAAGTCATCACCACCAAGGAATGCATTACCATCAGTTGAAAGAACTTCAAACGTACCGTCACTGATTTCTAGTGTTGTGACATCAAATGTACCACCACCAAAGTCATATACCAATACATTTTCATCAGATTTTTTCTCTAAACCATATGCAAGTGCTGATGCAGTCGGCTCATTGATAATACGAAGAACATTCAGTCCTGCAATTGTACCGGCATCTTTTGTCGCTTTTCTTTGAGAGTCATTGAAATATGCAGGAACAGTAATAACTGCATCAGTTACCTTACTTCCAAGAAATGCCTCTGCATCTTCTTTTAGTTTTGAAAGAATTTTTGCTGAAATCTCTTGTGGTGTATATATTTTTCCTGCCACATCAACAGCTGCCATTCCATCTTTATCTACGATTTTATATGTTACTTTGCTTTGTGCGATTTTAGCATTTTCTTCATTCATCATAAGACCCATGATTCTTTTTACAGATGAAATCGTTTTATCAGGATTTGTGATAGCTTGACGTTTTGCCGGATCACCAACTAAAACTTCCCCTTTATCAGTAAATGCAACAACTGATGGTGTTGTATTTTTCCCTTCCGCATTTGGGATAATTTTTGCCTCACCGCCTTCATATACTGCTACACATGAATTTGTTGTTCCTAAATCTATACCTATTACTTTGCTCATTTTATCTTCCTTAATTTGATTTTATTTTATAAAATAAAATGAAGGAATCCCTTCACTTTATTAGTCTGTAAAAGGAACAAGTCCCTTTTACTCGCTTGCGCCGCTGAGGCGACTAAAGCTTACCTCTTGATGAGGTAGATATTCATTTATTTTTTAAACAGTGTAATTGTACAAAGTTTTAAAAATTTGTTTTGCAACCTAGGTTGCATTAACGAATTTTAGTTCGCAACGACGACCATAGCTTCTCGCAAAGGTCTATTTTTATATTTGTAACCTCTTTGGAAAGTTTGGACAATCTCTCCACTTTCAACATCTTCACTGTCGACACTTTGTACTGCATTGTGAATGTTTGGATCAAACGGCTCTTCGTGTGATACCATTGTTACACCATGTTTCTCAAGTGCTGTCGTGAATTGTTTGAGGGTAAGTTCTATTCCTTCTTTAAGCTTTTCTATAAGTTCTTCCGGTTTTGCATCTGCATCGGCAGATTTTAAAGCCATCTCAAGAGAATCTACAACAGGTATCATATCTTTTGCAAATTTTTCATTTGCATATTCAACTGCTGTATATTTTTCACGTTCCAATCTTTTTTTGATATTATCAAAATCTGCGTGAACTCGTGCATATTTATCTTTTAATTCTGCAAGTTCTTTTTGCAGCAAATCTAACTCATTCTCTACTGCCTCATTTTCAGCAGCGATTTCATTAGCATCTGTTGTTTCATTATTATTTACATTTTCTTTATCAGCCATAATTATTCATTTCTCCTTTTTTTTGAAAAGATAACGTATTATACATATTGAGTGTAACAATGTCAAGTAGTGGTTCTGTTCCGCATATAAATAAACTTTAGTCTACGCATATCAAGTATGCTTAATTTTTTGTTTAAAACAATTACAAAGCTTATCTTGAGTATTATTATACTATAAAATTTATGGAGAAATATTATGAAATATTTAACTTGGTTAATCGGTACGCTTATTGCAATGCTTGTAATAGTATACGTTGTAGCATTTACGGGTTTTGGAAATTCTATACTCAAACCTGTTATAGAGAGTAAGATTAAGGAACAAACGAAACTGGATTCGAAATTGGAAGTTTTTTCTTTGTCAATGAACAATTTTAAAATAGTTTTAGAACTTAACAGAAACAATACTGTAGAAATAGAAGGAACATATTCTCTTTTTTCGCAATCTTTCAATGTTAAATATAATGTTGCTTTAAAAGAATTAAAAACGCTACAGCCTCTTACATCGATGCAGTTACAAGATTCATTTTTCACAAATGGAACAGTGCAGGGAAATACAAAACTTTTTACAGTTTTAGGACAAAGTAATGTCGCCAAAAGTACAACAGACTATAAAGTTGTGATGACGGACTTAAATCCAAGTTCAATCATAGCAAAAGTTGATACAGCTGATTTAAAGTCTTTGCTACATATGCTTAATCAAAAATCATATGCAAGTGCAGATGTAAATTTAGATGTTAATTTTAAAAATATAACACCGCATAAACTTGATGGTGATATTCTCCTAATTACAAAAAATGGGAAATTAAATTCAAGAGTTATGCAAAAAGATTTCAATATCACTATTCCCGCAACTGCATTTGCTATGAACTTGAATGCCAAACTCAAAGGAGATGATGTAAATTATGCTTATATCCTTGATTCAAATCTTGCAAAAATAACTTCCGGAGGTAAAATTATTCCCCAGCCATTAAAGGTTGATGCAAAGTATGCGTTACATGTAAAGGAGTTAGCAGTACTTAAGCCGATAACTTCAGCTGATATCAGAGGAAAATTAAATTTACACGGGACTATAACCGGCGATAAAGCGAACATGGTCGTGAAGGGAAAAAGTGATTTAGCATCTTCAAAGACAACTTTTTCTGCCGTTTTGCATGATTTTGCGACTAAGAGTGTGAAAGCTGATATAAAAGGACTAAAACTTCAAAAACTGCTTTATATGGTAAAACAACCGCATTACGCAGATGCTTTGTTGAATACAAATATTAACATTACAAATGCTGATCCAAAAAATTTAAGTGGAATTATTAAGTCCAATATTACAAAGGGAATTGTTGATTCAAAATATGTTACAAAAGCATATAAATTTAAAAGCATGATGCCAAGAACAACTTTTAACGCTGTTGCCTATACAACATTGAATAAAAACAATATAGATACAAAACTTAATTTCATATCAAATCTTGCAAATTTAGATATTAAAAAAGTACATTTTGATACAAAAAATGCTTCTTTAAAAAGTGATTATAAAGTAAAAGTTCACAATCTTGATAAACTCTATTTTGTTACACAGAAACATTTAAAAGGTTCTTTAATTGCAAATGGAGAACTAAAAAAAGCAAAAGATCTTGATTTTACGCTTCTTTCAAATATAGCCGGTGGAAAAGTTGACGCAAAACTGCATAATGATGATTTGGTTGCAAATTTAAAATCTTTACAAACATTGGATGTTTTAGATATGTTGTTGTATCCAAAAGTCTTTAAATCTTCTATAGATGGCAAACTGGTGTATAATTTAGCAGATGAAAAAGGTGATTTTAAAGGTGTACTTTCAAATGGTGTTTTTATGCCTAATCAGGTACTTGATTTAACAAAACAGTACGCTCATATAGATCTATATAAACAACGTTTTAAAGGTGATGTTAATGCAAAAATCAACAAAGAAAAAATCATCGCTTCATTAGATTTGAAATCTAATACATCATCAATTGTGACAAAAAATACAAAAATAGACTCCAAAGCAAATACAATTGATTCAAAAATTGATATTAATGCTAACGGTAATCTTCTGAGTATTACTTTAAAAGGAAATATTAACAAACCGAAAATCGGGGTAGATGCGAAAAAAATTATCAAAAAAGAGGCAACGAAAGCCATTAAAAAAGAGATACAAAAAAGAATAGGCAAAGATATCGGAAATCTTTTGAAAGGCCTATTTTAAACTAACGTCCGTTAAAGTAAGGCAAAACCTGACGGTTTTTCCTTGTTCTGCAACTTTTGCGCAGGCTTGAATAAGTGTTTGACCTGTTGTAATAATATCATCTACCAAAATGATATTATTACCTTTGAACTTTTTTAACTGAAAATTTCTCGGATTATTTTGTCTGAATATTTTGCTCTTTCCTGAGTACGAGACACTGTTTTTTGCTCGAAGCTTATTATGGAGTGGATTGATATTATATGTTTTAAGTGCATGATTTAATATTGCTGTATGCGAATAGCCGCTTTTTATTGTATCATCCACTGCTAAAGATAGATATTTTTCTTTTGTATGAAATTCTTCAGCAAATTTTTTAAAGCTGAGTTGAGCTAAAATATTATAAATGTAAAAACCTATATCAGTATGTTTGGTAAAAAGCAGTTCTTTTATTTCTTCATAATTGTAAAATGAAATGATATCAACACCGTTAAAGAGTTTTCTTTTGTGTAAAGAGGGGGAAAGAAAGGTTGTCTGACATGTGGAACATATATGTGTAAAAGCATAACTTTCACACAATATACATTTCATAAAATATACTCTAATCCATTTTTAGTACAGACATAAATGCCTCTTGAGGAAGTTGTACCTTACCGATAGATTTCATACGTTTTTTACCGGCTTTTTGTTTTTCAAGTAGTTTACGCTTACGGGTAATATCTCCACCGTAACATTTTGCAGTTACATTTTTACCCATAGACTTTACAGTTTCACGAGCGATAATTTGGCTTCCTAAAGATGCTTGAACAGCTACTTCAAAAAGTTGTCTAGGAATTTGTTCTTTCATGTTTTTAACTAAAATACGACCACGAGAAAGAGCCTGAGTTCTAGGTACTACGACGCTTAGCGCATCGACAGCTTCTCCTGCAACTTTGATATCAAGTTTAACAAGATCACCAACCTTAAAGCCAATAGGTTCGTAATCAAATGATGCATAACCTTTTGAGATTGATTTTAGAGTATCATAAAAATCCATAACTATCTCATTCATGGGTACTTCATATTCAAGCATAACTCTTTCTTCATTTAAGTAAGTCATCTTTGTTTGTGTTCCGCGTTTGTTTACAAGAAGTGTTATGATGTTTCCTACATATTCACTAGGTGTAATAACGGTAGCTCTAACATACGGTTCTTCTATTCTATCTATTTTGTTTACTTCTGGAAGTTCCGAAGGATTTTGAACATTCACAAAGTCACCATTATTTAAGTATACATTATAGATAACAGAAGGGGCCGAAGCAATCAAATCAAGATTAAACTCTCTTTCAAGTCTTTCTTTGACAACTTCCATGTGAAGCATTCCAAGAAAACCTACACGAAAGCCAAAACCAAGTGCTACTGACGTTTCAGGTTCATAAGACAGAGAAGAATCATTGAGCTTGAGTTTATCTAACGCATCACGAAGGTCTTCAAACTTGTCTGTGTCGATTGGGAAGATTCCGGCAAATACAAATGGTTTAGCAGGCTCATAAGTTCCAACTGGTTCAGTAGCAGGATTTTTTGCATCGGTAAGAGTATCTCCGACATTTATAACTGCTACCTCTTTAAGACCAAGAACAACAATCCCAATCTCACCACACTTAATAGATTTAGTTTTTATTTTTTTCATAGGATGTGGATACATTAAATCTAAAACGTGATGCTCTTCGCCGTTACTCATAAGTTTGATATTTTGACCCTTAGTAATCTCTCCATCAAAAACACGAACAAGGGCTAAGGCACCAAGATAGGAATCAAACCATGAGTCATAAATAATCGCTTTAGTGGTA
>Ga0256836_1000701_pt1 | contig 16833 bp, 14 predicted proteins | sample 4561380metaG_FD_185974 | JGI IMG/M metagenome (GOLD analysis project Ga0256836, IMG submission 185974) | Hydrothermal vent microbial communities from Guaymas Basin, Mexico - 4561-380 | ecosystem: Environmental > Aquatic > Marine > Hydrothermal vents | place: Mexico: Guaymas Basin | collected...
CTCTCAGCCAGCCCTTCTCGTGAACCCATTCGTAGGTTCCCGGCCAGACCCCGAACTTCTCACCGTCGTCGTGGAAAACTGCCACCTTGCTCTCATCACCGTCGTCGAGGGAGTGGAGGTAGTCGAGGGTCTTCCCCACAGGACGGAAGGGGATTAGATATCGCAGTCTCTCGTCGATCGGGAAAACCGTTATGACCTCGCCTCCATCCTCGGTGTAGTACGGCCAGTAAAGGCTCTCCTTGGGAAGGCCAGCACTCATGAAGTGGTAGTCATCAACTATGACGTACTCTATGCCCGCCTGGCGGAGGCTCTTGACGAGTTCGGGCTGCCAGACCCTTTCGGTCAGCCACACGCCCCTTGCCTCGTAGCCGAGCTTTTTCGCGAAGTCCTTGAGGAGTCTAACCTGCTCTATCCTGTCCTCCTTGGGTATCGCCGCCAAAACAGGCTCGTAAAAGCCTGCGACGACTATCTCAAGCTGCCCTTTCCTGACGAGGCTTTTGAGAAGGTCAATGTGCTCTGGCCTGTTCTCGACGAGCCACTCAAGCAGGGGACCCGAATAGTGGACGGCTACCTTCATGGAGGGGTAATCCTCAAGTGCCTCCATGAACGGCCTGTATGACCTCTCGTAGGCGCTCTCAAAAACCCAGCCGAAGTTTCCGAGGGGCTGGTGATTGTGTATCCCGAAGATAAACTTGACCATGGCGACCACCCGTACTTATCACTAAAGGTGATACAGTAGTTTGGCTATAAATACTTTGCTCCCTCAGATCAGGGAGAAGAGGTAGAGAGAGAAAGCCACACAGACCTGGTTTGAAAAGTTGTCGTCCGGGGGTAGGCCGTAGAACTCAACGAGAGTGCCTATGAGAGCACCGGCTATCGCGAGCTTGAGACCGAGGAGGGGGTATATAACAAGCAGAGCGGAGAGAAAGTATGCCAGGCTGCCCTCAAGGCTCTTACCGTTGGAAAACCTGTGCCTACCGAAGTTCTTCCCGATTATCGCCGCCATTGCATCGCCGAGGGTTGCGACGGTAACGGCTGCTATCGCAATTTCCCTGCTGAAGAAGTAGACCACTATGAGGGAAGCTAGGGTGAAGTAGATATGAGCCGCAACACCTTCTTGCTCGTGCTCCCTCTCGATCTCCGTAACGTGATGCTCAATAACCTCAATTCCCGTCACGACTTCAGGATTGATCAGTCGGAGCTTTACCTTTATCCTGTCCCTAATCTCCTCGATTATCCGGAAGGGTTCGAGGACAACGAAAACCACGAAGGCAACAGTTATGAAGGTGAGGGTGAACTCCCTGCCGGTGAGCTGGTAAATGGCCGGGACAGTGAGGCCGGTTAAGTGGATGGCCTTACGCTTCAGCTCGCTTTTTAAGCTCGTGTTCACGCTTTATCACCTCCAGCGCCTCGATTAAAGTGCATCGTTGAGCATTGAACCCTCCCACTCCAATCGGGGGAATGGAAGTTAAAAGCATAGCGACAGACTTAAAAAGCAGGGAGGGAAACAATCTGATGATGAGGGGAGAAACGCTCGTGCTGGGTGGCATTGTGCTGATATTCGTGGGGTTCTTGCTGGTATTCCTTGGAACACTGATCTCGGCCCTCGGCGGCGAGGGTGACGTTGAGGGCGGCGGGGTCATAATGATAGGCCCGATCCCGATAGTCTTCGGCACGAGCAGAGGGGCGGTGACCATTGCCTCGATTCTGGCTCTCCTGCTAATGGTACTCTGGATAATAGGGACCCTGCTGGCGAGGAGGGGATGAAGTGGACTTCCTGGCCGCAATCGCAGTTCTGCTAGTTACGGCCAAAACCATTGAATGGGCCTTCGAGAGGTTCGAGATACACCCGATAATAGCGCACGTCCTCACGGGAATAGTGCTCGGCCCTTTCATCCTCGGGGTAGTTAGACCAACCCCAGATCTCAAAGTTCTCGCGGAGTTCGGGCTGATAATGATGATGCTCTACATGGGGCTTACAAGCAACTTCTCGGCCATAGCCCAGAACACGAAAAGGGCCGTCATCGTGGCGGTGCTCGGTGTTTTCGCCTCTTTTCTCCTGGGCTTCATGACGGTGAGGCTCTTCGGCAAACCCCTCTCCGCGGCGATCTTCGTGGGAGTGACCCTCGGAAACACCGCGATTGAGGTCACGAGCGGCGTTCTCGTAAAGGAGAGGGTAAAGCGCATTGTCTCATCGATTCTCATGGGCGCTGCCTTTGCCGACGATATCCTCGCCGTTTATCTCATAGGCATAGTCACGGCCATGGCCGAGGGCAGCCTCGACGCCCGGGCCTTCGGGGTGCTGACGGTTAAGATATTCTCCTTCATAGTGCTCGCCCTGCTCATTTCGGAGGTCGTCTTCAAGAATGCCGAATGGTTCAAGAACGTTGTAAAGAACCTCAACGTGTTCTTCACGTTCACCCTCATCCTCACGTTCACCCTGGCCATACTGGCAGAGTGGGTCGGACTCAACCAGATAATCGGGGCCTATTTGGCGGGACTCATGATAAGCAGGCTCCGCGAGAGGAAGGATCCGCTGATAATAACCCGCATAAAGCTCAACGAACTCATCGAGGATCTTGAAGTCGTCCTGATCGAGTTCTTCATGCCCCTCTTCTTCATTTACGTCGGACTGATGTTCAACCCCCCTCTGAACCAGGTCAGTCTCTCACTGATAGGCGGTCTCTACCTCTCTGCAGTTCTGGGAAAGCTCCTCGGCTGCGGATTGGGGGCCAGATCGCTCGGCCTGAGCTGGAGTGATTCCCTGCTGATCGGAATTGGAATGGGCGGCAGGGGAAGCCTTGAGCTGGCGATACTGACCTTCGGCCTCGAGGCCGGGCTAATAGACCAGGGGCTCTTCGCAAGCGTCATAATAGTCTCGATGCTAACAGCTCTAACGACGCCGGTTTTCTTCAAGGCCTATCTCAAAAGGCAAAAGCTTAAATCATCATCCTGAGATCGGCCATCGGTGGGAGTATGTTTCCAGAGAGGGGCACGGACGAGGAGGAAGTGCTTGAGGAGCTACGGCGGAAGACGAGGGAGGATTTAACCTTCGACTCCGGGAAGATTCTCGGCTCCATGTGCACGTACCCACATCCGTTCGCCGTTAAAATCATTACGGAGTTTATAGACAGGAACCTCGGAGACCCGGGTTTACACATCGGGAGCAGGAAGGTTGAGGAAGAGGCCGTTGAGATGCTCTCAAACCTCCTCGGTCTTAAAAAGGGCTACGGCCACATAGTTTCAGGCGGAACCGAGGCGAACATTTTAGCGGTAAGGGCCTTCCGCAACCTGGCGGGGGTTGAAAAGCCCGAGCTTATCCTTCCGAAGAGCGCCCACTTCTCCTTCATCAAGGCCGGCGAAATGCTTGGAGTCAAGCTCGTCTGGGCGGAGCTGAATGAAGATTATACCGTCAACGTTAGGGACGTTGAGGAGAAGATCACGGACAACACGATTGGAATCGTTGGGATAGCTGGAACAACGGGTCTGGGAGTTGTAGACGATATTCCAGCCCTGAGCGATTTAGCCCTCGATTATGGGCTCCCGCTCCACGTGGATGCGGCATTTGGCGGTTTCGTGATTCCCTTTGCGAAGGCCTTAGACTACGACATCCCGGACTTTGACTTCAGGCTCAAAGGCGTGAAGAGCATAACCATAGACCCCCACAAGATGGGCATGGTGCCGATTCCAGCCGGCGGGATAATCTTCCGCGAGAAGAAGTACATCGACGCGATAAGCATTCTGGCACCTTACTTGGCCGGAGGAAGGATATGGCAGGCCACCATAACGGGAACGAGGCCGGGTGCAAACGCTTTAGCCGTGTGGGCGATGATCAAGCACCTCGGCTTCGAGGGCTACAAGGAAATCGTGAGAAATGCCATGGAGCTGAGCCGGTGGTTCGCGGGGGAGCTGAAGAAGATACCGGGCGTTTACCTCATCCGAGAGCCGGTCTTGAATATCGTCTCCTTCGGCACTGAGAACCTTGAGTGGGTCGAGGAGGAGCTGAAGAGGAGGGGCTGGGGAATCAGCGCGCACAGGGGCTACATCAGGATCGTCATGATGCCCCACGTGAGGAGGGAGCACCTCGAGGAGTTCTTGAGGGATTTGAGGGAAGTCGTGCGAAAGGTTTAAATTAATAACACGATATTAAATATCATGATATTAAAATTCATCGACCGTGAGGAAGAGCTGAAAGCCCTTGAGGAGCTCTACAGCCAGGACAGGGCACACTTCGTACTCATCTACGGCAGGAGACGAATTGGAAAAACGGAGCTCGTCAAACAGTTCATAAAGGGCAAAAAAGCCTTCTACTTCCTCGCAAGGAAGGAGCCGATGGAGCTCGAAGTTGAGAGGCTCGTGAAGAACTTCAACAGGAAGTTCAACGTCTTCATCGAAGTGAAAACCCTTGAGGAGTTCTTCGAGGAAGTGAAGGCCTTTGGAAGGCTCGTTTTTGTTATAGACGAGTTCCCATACTGGGTTGAGGAGGACAAGTCCATACCCTCAACCTTCCAGTATATCTGGGACGAGATCCTCAAGGATTCAAGGATAATGCTGATTCTCCTCGGCTCGTCAATTTCAACGATGGAGAGCCTGATGAGCTACAAAAACCCGCTCTACGGGAGGAGAACCGCCCAGATTAAGCTCTCAACTCTGGGGTTCTTCCACCTGAAGGAAGCGTTTCCCCGCTACTCATGGGAGGAGCTGGTCAAGGTCTACGGCACGATAGACGGGATCCCTGCGTACATGCAGTACTACGATGACTCCCTGAGCGTCGAGGAGAACGTGGAGCGCAACTTTTACAGGAGGGTCAGCGTTCTCTACGAGGACGCGGAGAGACTTCTGAAAGACGAGCTGAGGGAGCCAACCGTTTATCTCAACATCCTCAAGGCCATAAACGACGGAAAGACCAAGCTGACGGAAATCGCGAACGAGGCCAGAGTAGCCGTTACGAACCTTCCAAAGTACCTCAAGACCCTTGAAACCCTCGATCTGGTTTACAAGGAGTTTCCCGTAACGGTGAGGGAAAGGAAGAGATTCGGCGTTTATAGGGTCAAAGACTTCTACTACCGCTTTTGGCTCAGGTTTGTTTACCCCTACCGCGATGACATTGAGATCGGGGCGATAAGCTTTGAGGATTTTAGAAAGGATTTCAACCAGTATTTGGGCGAGGTCTTTGAGAGGGTTGGGAAGGAGTTCTTAATACGGCTGAACAGGAAGGGCGTTCTGCCATTCAGGTTCACGAAAATCGGCAGGTGGTGGGACAAGGGAGAAGAAATTGACCTGGTGGCTCTGAACAGCCTGAATGGGGATGCTGGCTTCTTTGAAGTCAAATGGAAGGAGATGAGGGCAAGAGAAGCCGAAAAAATTCTCAAACGGCTTAGGGAAAAATCAGCCAGACTCGACCCGAGAGGAGAAAAGTACTATGGCCTCATCGCGAAAAGCGTCAAGGGCAAGGGCAAACTCAGGGAAAAGGGATATTTGGCCTTTGATTTAAGCGATTTTGAACTTTTTCAATAGGAGAGCGAAGCGGTCAGTCCGTCACTCCCTCGTCACGGCTCGGACAAGGCTGAACTCATCATCCCAGAAAAGGTTGAAGATGGGCCTTAAAAGGCTTGCTCAGCGATCACCTTTCCTTCCTCACCGTTCGGTTCGCCCATCACTCATCATCGCGGTTCTGGATTTGATAAAAAGATTAAAAAGTTAAGCCTACTGCTCCGCGAGCAGGCTCATGTCGACATCAACCGAATCCGTCAGACAGTCATTTCCGGCAGAAGGTGAGAGCTCTAGGGTCATGTTAACGGTCAGGACTCCGTTCCGGGGCAGTTTTCCGGTGAAGATCTCTATCGGCGTGCCGTTGACCTCCGCGAGGGTTTTGCCAGCGGCGGAATCAACGCTCCATTCCTTGCTCCCGTCAGAGACAACGAAGCTTTTAACGATCAGGTGTTTGCTGAGCTCCCCAACGTCCGGAGTGCTGTCCACGAGGCTTTCGGCCTTTGATAGCTTTCCGTCTTCTCTGTCGGTGACGTTGAATGTCAGCACGATCCTTGAGAGGGGGTAATCACCGCGGTTTTTAATGGCAAAGGTAACCGTCCTGCTCTCTCCGGGCGCGAGGTTGCCGAAGGAGAACAGTTTATAGTCATCATAGAACCTTTTGCCGTCCTTGCTTATGCCAATGTCGAAGTCGCCTGTGGAGATCTCGTTTCCGCTGGACTTCGCAACGTCGCTGAAGTATGAAACGCCCAGGTGCATCCCGGCCAGGAACACCAACAGGGCCGCAACTCCAACTATTATATAGCGTTTCATCGAAACCACCCAAGGTAGTTCTCATGGGCTGATACGAGGATTGGTTTATAAAGCTTTTGATTTTTAATAGTAATACCTCAAGCAAGTCACCTCAAAACCTTAAGTTTTTAATAGGGATCAGGAAATAAACCCGGGAGCCATGACTGAAACCCTGAAGACGAGACTGATAAAGAACGCGGGCTGGCTGTTTGGGGCGGAGACGGAGGGGCTTTCATGAGTGAAGTCAATACCGCGCTTCAAAAAATTGCCCGGGGGGCGGGGATAACAATCATCGGTACTGCACTCTCGCTGGTTATGGGATTCGTTTCCAGGGCATTGATAGCGAGAGGAGTTAGTCTTTCAGACTACGGGCTCTTCAATCTAACAATCACAATCCTCACACTTACCCTCACCGTTGCCGCATTGGGGATCCCGAACGCAATGCCAAGACAGATCCCTTATTACCTCACCAAAAAGAGGGAGAAATTCCACGATCTTATCTCCACGGCTATGTCTATCGTCCTGATGAGCGGTCTTCTAACTGCAGGAATCCTGTTCATCTTTTCTGGGGTTATTTCAAAAGTATTTACTGACTCTGGGGTCTCGTGGACTTTAAAGATAATCGCCGCATCTGCCCCATTCACGCTCCTCACGTCTTACATCATCAGCTCCACTCTAGGGCTTGGAAGGGTGAGGGAGAGATTCTACTACCAGCAGATCCTCAGACCGGGCTTATGGCTCGTTGGAGTCAGCATTCTGTACCTCGTCGGGCTTACACTAACTTCCCTGCTGTACCTGTGGGTTGTTTCAAATGTACTCGTATTTCTCATCCTGTTCATTGACGTGACAAGACTTGGGATAATCAAAATAAAGCCCTCCATTAATCCGGAGGTTGCCAAGGAACTCATCCTCTTCTCAATTCCCCTCATGCTTTCGGGGATCCTGTGGACGTTCATGACGAAGATGGACACCCTGATGGTCGGGCATTACCTCCCCTCAAGCGAGGTTGGCCTGTACAATGCGGCGGTACCGCTTGCAAATCTGTTATCCTTGGGATTAGCTGCCATAGAAACCCTCTACGTCCCTATGGCGACTCCCCTCTTCGCAAGGGGTAGCATGGAAGAACTCACGAGGCTTTACCAAGTCGTCACGAAGTGGATCCTGCTCGGCACTCTGCCGTTTTTTGCAGTTCTCTTCGTCTTTCCGGAGACGAGTTTATGGTTGGTGTTCGGCTCGAAATATTTAGCCGCTTCCCTAACTCTTCAGATCCTCGCCATAGGGTTCATGTTTCACTCGGCACTCGGCCCTAACGGTCTAACGCTCACAGTGATAGGGAACACCGGCTTTTTGACTGTTTCAAATGCCCTCGCGGTGATGAGTGATTTTCTCCTCAACATACTCTTGATACCGAGGTGGGGAATAGAAGGGGCGGCGGTTGCCACCGCGACGGCGTATCTTGTTGCAAACATAACAAACTCATTGAAGCTTTACAGTGAAACCGGAATTCATCCGTTCAGTAGAGCATATACAAAGAGCCTCATACTCGGAGCTGGGTTGATAGCCCTTCTCAAGGTCCTGGTGGTCATGCTAAAAATGGACAATGTTTGGGGTATGGTAGTCCTTCTGGGGATTTCACTAGTTGTTTATTCCTTTCTGCTGCTAATGTTCAAGGTCATTGAAAAGGAAGACATCGATCTCGTGCTTGCAGTTGAGAGGAAGTTTGGATTGAATCTAAGGTGGGCAAAGAGAATAGCAGAAAGGTTTCTCTGAGTTCTTATGAGTTCTTAGAGATTCTTTAAGTATTATCCCTTTATATCTCGTATCAATCTTTCTTTATTCTTTTCATACCACTTTTTCATGTGTTCTGTCTGAGGGAAGTAGGAAAAATGCCCAGCAAACGCATCTAAAATTAGGAATCTACCCCGATGAGACCAATCTGAATAGAAGTTAATACTTGCTTCATCTATATCGGGGAATAAAGGTATTTTTAGATTGCTACCACTCGATGCTTTGTGATTTTTGACCGTTAATTTAACTTTTGGAAACGTGGCAAAAAATCCCAATGTCTGCTCAAAAAATTCACGCTCGAAGAGTATCAACCCTATTGAGAATCTAGTTGGGATAGGGACAAAACTATCCCGATTTCGTTCAGCAAATATTTCAGAAATATCATTTAAAGGAAGAGAGTGTTCCCATATCCATTCAGCTGTTCTTCCATCGTACCATATCATCTGTTTTTTCCAATTCCTGAATATCATAGGATCTTCGAACAGATGGGAATACTGCTCTGTGAGGTCAAGAGTCTGGAGGAAATAGTAGTACGAAATCGTGTTAACATTGAGAACCGGAGCAACAAATCCTATCTCAGCTCCACACTCTGCAATCCTTTTATAGCCGGAAATCAATTTTGGAAAGGTGTGATTTGTAATAAAAATGTCATCATCAACTTTTATTACTAAAGGGCTCTCTACAAGGTTATGTATAACATAATTTTCCGCAGCCTCGAGAAGAGCTGGATAACTTTCAAAATAACTCCACCCAAACTCCTTAACAAGGCTCAATGCTTTTTCCCTGTTTAATCCGCCTGGGTTAACAACTATTACATCATATCCAGAGGAGTATTCATACATTCTACGAAATGTTATATCCCATAAAAAATGATACTTGCCTGCAAGCAGGAGTACTGTTACTTTAGATTTACTCCGGTTATCAACAAAGAATACATCTTTGACCTTATAATTGTAAGTCTTTTGATATTTAAGATAAATCCCCCTTAGGATTCGCATCCATAGATCATATAACCTCAGTTCCCGAGGAGAGGTAAGAGCTTTCTTTAAGTATTTTGAGATAATCCTAAGTTCGCTCATTTATTAACACCTCCTCTAAGCATCTCATTAACAAACTCCCTACTCATCTTTATTACACGATCCATGTTCGCGTACTCCCAACTTCCAAATCTTCCAATGCTGTAAACCCCCGTATCATTGAGGTAGTTGAATATTTCATCAAGCTTTCGCCTGAAGTCTACATCATAGAGCACGTAGGCATATTTAAATCTATACGTTAGAAGAACCTTAGAATCCTCCGGAATTACCTCAAGATTCACTAAATCCGAGAGCGTTCTCTGGGCTATTTCTTCATCATCCATGCGACTTATGGCATCTCCTTCCCTGTATGTTATCTCCGCTAAAACAGAAGAATAACCATTCGGAGCCACATAGGGGGAGTAATTAGAGGGGAAGCTGACCCTGTGTGTGAGTACCTTTTTATCAGGTATGTAGAGCCACGAGAAATCATTGAGTTTTTCTCTTTTAACCCCGATGCCAACCGTTATGAGGGAATTATAGTAGAGATCCCCAGACACTTTCATAATGTGCTCAGGAGCGTCTAAAGCCCTTAGCAGAGCGGGAAGGGGGATGGTTGATATTATCCTATCAAACTTAAACTCCCGCTTACCGTCCGATACAGTCCACTTATTGCCTTCACGCTTTATTTTCTCAACCTTAAAGTTCGTCAGGATGTTCCCTTCTATCTCTCGCTCAAATGCTCTCGCGAGACTCTGAATGCCTCCATATTTTGGATAATAAAAGTGCAATTGGTGCGTGTATCCCTCCGTTGGTATCCCCAAAGCGGATTTAATTATGTCTTCCACAGGAGGCTGGGGAATCCTTTCAACCCACACAGTGCTCATCTTTTCAGGGGGGAACTTCCATATCTTCTCGTTGTAAGGAACAAGATACTTTTCGGCGATTCCCTTACCGAATGTATAGTAGAACCACTCCTTCATGTTCTGCGGGGGTTTAAGTTCTCCTTTCTCTTTCCGTATGAGGTTCTCAATGAAATAGTACAAGCATTCGAAGGTGTCTTCCTTTGGAAGGTCAGAAAGTCCGTTCTCAAAGGGATATTTTACGTAGTGGCCCTTATACAGTATTTTTGTGTTTCTTCTCCTCCTGAGGGCGTTCTCTCCAAGGAGGGAGACCATAAAGGTAAGGATTTCCTTGTCCTTTGAAAAGATTATATGTGAGCCTCCAACGTCAAACGTGAAGCCATTAACCTCAACCGACTTTAAAAGACCCCCAGTTTCTGGATTTTTCTCAAGAATCATAAAATCAAGCCCTTTCTTTTTCAGGAAATACCCCAAGGATAAGCCAGCTAACCCCCCACCAAGGACTCCAACTTTCATGCTCTCTTCCCTCCATAAAGTATCCGCTTCGGTTTTTTGTTGTCAAACACGCCCCGGATTCCATCGAGATACGCAGAGGTTATAAAATAAACCCACCTCCATCTAGATACATATTCAGGTCGGGTTTTAGATATGTGGTAGAGGTAACATTTTAATAAAACCAAAAATGATCCAATATTCCATTTGTATTTTTTAACGATATATATTTGATTTCTAATTGAATAATATCTTTTAACAAGTCCCCATTTTGTTGTAGATTTCTTTCGTTTTGTTTGAGGGGAATCTCCTTTGTGAACTATCACAGACTGAGGGACAAGATAAACCTTCCCTATCTGACTTAGTCTTAGACCATACTCAACGTCATCGTTGTATATAAAAAATTCTTTCATTGGCAAACCAATCTCTTTAATAACCGTTGAGGAAACTAACAAACCAACAAATGAGCCGTAGGGAACTACTATTGGAGTATCGCGACTCTTAGTATCCCCTAAATTTATTGTGTCATATTCCCTAAAAAGACCCCCACAGAAAAATCTACTAAAATTCCAATGAGATACATGAACTACACCAGTAGGATCAACGACTAAGCATTTTAGTGCAACAACATCGGGCAACTTTATATATTTCAAAAGCTCCTCAAGTGCATTCTTCTTGGGCTCAGCATCGTCATCCATAAGCCATATCCAGTCATAACCTTCATTGTATGCCAGCTTAACGCCCTCATGGAATCCCCCAGCACCACCTACATCCTCGTAAAGGCGAACATAGACTACCCTAATTGGAGCCCCGGATGATGATATTATCATATTTTTAGTTTTCCACGAGTATTGACCTTTCGGTTGAGGGGGTGTCTCTTTAATATATCCTTCCTGTACGAGAGCCTCAGGGGTACCATCTGTCGATGGACCGTCTATTATAAATATCGCATTAGGCGGACGAGTTTGATTCCGGAGTGCATCCAAGCATTCCAGCAGCAGTTTTTTCCTGTTAAACGTAACAACAACTGCCGCAACTTTAACGTCATCTTTGGAGTTCAAGGACATCACCCTTCTTGATTCTTCCAAAGTTCTCAAAGGTGAATTTCATGGCCTTTAATATTACTTTTACGTTCTTGATCCGGTCTCTGAGCTCTCCATGGAGTATCCCACCCAAAACCTGCTCCAGGATTTCCCCGATGTTCCACCACAGGAAAACTAAGATATTCAGTCTTGTATCGCCAAAGTGTTTGTACAGCATATAGAGGTTAACAACCCTCCTATGGGCCTCCAGATTAAACCCTAAAAGCCTCCCCGAAGGAGACTGATTATGGATGAGTTTTGCATCAGGCAAAAGCCAAAGGGAACCTTCCCCATATTTTTTGTAAACTCGGAAGGAGAAGTCAACATCCTCAGAATAGCTGTATTTCAGCAATCTCCAGTCAAAATCCATGCTCTCAAGAACCTCCCGGCGATAGGCCATGTTACAACCTGAAAGCCACTGGGCAGGAGCACTCTTGAACATAGAAGGTTCAGGATAAGTCGGAACAAACGATCTCTGTACCGCTGGCACTTCAGTTTTATGGGGTCGCAGGAATACCATGTTCATTAGCTGATAGATCTTTGAAAGTTTAGTTTGATTGATTATTAAGCCAGTGACTCCCTTCACGTGGGAATTATCACTAAAGAACTTAACTATCCTCTCCAGATAATCGGGGCTGAGAATAACATCATCATCCAAGAAGACAACTGTTCTGCCCTTAACTAATTTCTTTGCTTTGTTTCTTGATCTTGCAAGAGATCGAAACTTGGAGGGGCTCCGGATATACTTTACAGGATAACAAAATCTCTGAGCTTTTATTATCCTGCGAAGTTCATCTGTGGGAGATTCATCAAAAATTATGACTTCATCTGGAGGGAGAGTCTGGTTATTTAAGGACTCCAAAGTTTTAATTATATCTTCATATCTTTTATATGTGGGTATCACCACGGACACTTCCTTAGAAGACATATTCTCTGTACACCCCTAAAATTTTCTTAGATATGTTCTCCCACATAAACTGCTCCGCATACTTCCTTATCTTTTCTCTGTCCCACTCCTCATCGAGAGCTATTAAAATTTTTTCTGCTAAGCACTCTGGATCTTTTGGTGGGCAGAGCAAGCCATAGTCATCCGATATTATTATCTCTGGTACTCCTCCAACAGTAGTGCCAATGAATGGCAAACCAACCCCAAGGGCTTCAAACATTACTGTGGGATTACCCTCACTAAGGCTTGGCAATACAAAGACGTCAGCGGCGTTCATCCAGAGGGGTATTTCGTTATGAGGCCGAGGGCCGGCGAAATGAAAGTAGCCCTTAAGGTTAAGAGACTCCACCAAACTCTCAAGCTTTCTCCTCAGCGGGCCCGAACCAACTATGACAAAGAGCACATTGGGCCTTTCTTTTACTACCCTCTCAGCTGCTCTAATGAGATACTCATGCCCTTTCACCGGCACCAGATTCCCAACGGTTAGAATTATCTCTCTCTCCCGAGGCAAGTCAAGTTTAGCCCTGACTTCCTCTCTGGGCATTGGTCTGAAGAGATCCCCATCAAAGCCGTTAGGGATCAGGGAAACACGTTCCTTTGGCACTCCGAGTTTTTCTGTTAGAATCCTCAGATTAGAACCGCTGACAGTTATCACATGATTTGCAGTCTCCAAAGCAAAGAGTACTTTTTTTCGATAATAGTCATTCCGAAAGGGAACTTCATAGACATCAAAACCGTGGGCCGTTATAATTAGAGGTGTGTCAAATTTTCTTTTTAGAAGGGATCCTGCATACCCGCTCGGCCACGTGAAGTGGGCATGAATTAAATCGAACTCCAGTTTCTCACGCTTGATAACCCGCATAGCGGCTTTGAAGAAGTTGTCACCGAGGCGTTTTCTGAAGAACTCAACGGGCATGTGGAAGAACCTCGGGTAGTAAACTCTAACGTTGTCATAGGAATAATCCCTAAGCTCCCGTCTGTACCCAAGCGGCTGGGGAGATATTACGTAAACTGAATTGAAATACTTCCTGAGCTCATCAACTTGTCCTTTAACAAAGGGTTGGAGAGGATATGTAGAAGTTGGATATCCATTCGAGATTATTAGTAAATTCTTATCTTCAAACTCCATTACTCATCACCCTCTATAAGTGAGGAATACACCGATGTAATCATACCTTCTTGGGCTTCCCATACCCACTTCCTCCGTATTCTCAGAGGGTTGAATTTAAGTACCTTTATCATCTCAATGGCCCTCTCAAGTTCTTCCTTGGAGGGCTCTTTAATGGCGACCCCACACTTATTCATCCTCACAAAGTCCTCCATAAGGGACTCAGCATTGACGATAACCGGCACTCCCAAGAACGCGCTCTCAAAGACCTTTACAGTGATAGTTCGCTTAACGTTCTCCGTAGGAGGGAAGTAGGAGTATATCACATCACAAAGGAGATAATAATTTGGAATCAAATCGTAAGGAACACTACCTGTAAATTCCACATCAACTTCAGGAAAGTTATTACGGGCGATACTCTCAACTGCTTCTTTAGATTTACCGCCCCCCACAAATAATAACCTGTAACCTCTCCTTTTAGCGATCTCAAAAAGAGGGACAAAGTTTGAAACCGTCCTAATTGTACCTATATAGCCTATAGTGAATTTCTCAGACTTTTTCATGTTCAGCTTTGGATATTCAAGGAACATCGAAGCTCTTGGAGTGTTCCAAACGATTTTAATCTTGTCTGGTGAAACACCTTTCTCCACGTAGAACTCCTTAAATCCTTCATACCTCCCACCAAGGGATCTCGTGACCACTATAACAACATCCGCGAACTTCGCGTGCAGAATCTCCAGTTTCATCAGAAATCGCTGAAGAGCTCCCAGAGACGGCCGCTCCTTCAATAGGGAAATACGGGTGAAGTATATATCATGAATATCAAAAATCCACGGTTTGCCCCGTAAAAGCTTTATCAAGACCCCCAGTGGGGCTGTGTCAAAATCGTGGGTATGTATCACATCGAAATCCATCTTAAGCAGACGGATAAGCGCGGCCAGATAAAACAGAGGAAGGGCAACAACGAATCCAACGATAGAACCGTATTTTGCCCTAACCCGTATCCTCTCAACGTTAATACCATCCACAGTTTCCCTTACTGGGTGAGCTCCCTCCCTATCCCACGCGAGGATTGTAACATCGTATCCGCTGTTAACTAGGGTAAGAGCTTCCTTATAGACTCGTGGGTCAACTTTGAATGGGTTTGAGAGAGTCATTACCACCTTAGGTTTCCTCATGTAGTCTCACCAAGGCTCAAAGTTTATATTGACTCCTCGATATTCTCCTTGGGGTGGGATTATGAAGGTTTCGGTCATCGGTTCAGGATACGTTGGCCTAGTAACCGGAATGGGCTTTGTCAAGCTGGGAAATGAAGTTATCTTCGTGGACGTTGATGAGAGAAAAATCAACATGATTAATAACGCTAAGCCTCCAATCTATGAGGAAGGCCTCGAGGAACTCATGAGGGAATTCAAAGGAAAATATCGCGCAACTAAGGATTATCGCGATGCAATCCTGAACTCAGAGGTTACGTTCATCGCCGTTGGGACGCCATCAAGAGAAGACGGATCTATTGATTTAACCTACGTCGAGCAGGCTTCGAGGGAAATTGGAAAAGTCCTCCGCGAGAAGAAAGACTATCATGTTGTAGTCGTCAAGAGCACTGTTTTGCCAGGAACAACCGAGAACGTTGTTAAGCCCATACTCGAAAAGGAGTCAGGGAAGAAAACATTCGAGGATTTTGGGCTCGCAATGAACCCGGAGTTCCTGCGCGAGGGAGTGGCTTTAAATGACTTTCTGAACCCGGACAGAATTGTAATCGGCGTCCAGGATAAAAGGACAAAGAAGGTTCTAGAAGAGCTATACAAGCCCATTGATGCCTCCAAGCTTTTCACGGACATTAAAACCGCTGAAATGATTAAGTACACCTCCAATGCCTTTCTCGCGACAAAAATCAGCTTTGCCAACGAGATCGGGAACATTTGCAAGAAGCTCGGCATTGACTCGTGGAAGGTGTTTGAGGGCGTTGGCCTAGACCACAGAATTAGTCCGCACTTCTTCAGGACGGGCATTGGATGGGGCGGCTCCTGCTTCCCGAAGGACGTTAAAGCACTCATCAGGAAGGCGGAAGAAATCGGAGAAGACCCGATTATTCTCAAGGCCGTTGTTGAAGTCAACGAAAAACAGCCACTAAAACTCATTGAGCTCCTCAAAAAATATATCCCGGAGCTTAGGGACAAAAGGATTGGTGTCCTCGGGCTGGCGTTCAAGCCGAATACGGATGATGTCAGGGAGACGAGGGCCCACGTCATAGTCAAAAAACTGCTTGAGGAAGGAGCGAAGGTTCTCGCCTACGACCCGAAGGCGATGGAGAATTTCAAGCGTTTTTATCCGGACGTTGGTGATAAGGTTGAGTACGCGAGCTCTGGAAAGGAGGTTCTCGAAAGAAGCGATGCAGTTCTCATCGTAACGGAGTGGCCTGAGTTCGAAGAACTGGATTACTCCGGGAAAATCGTGATCGACGGCAGGCGCGTGAGAAAGGCCGAGGAAACCGCCGAGATCTACGAGGGGGTGTGCTGGTGAAGATTAGGAAGGCTGTAATACCGGCAGCTGGCCTCGGTACGAGAATGCTACCCATAACCAAGTCGATGCCCAAGGAAATGCTGCCGATAGTTGACAAGCCGGTCATTCACTACGTTGTTGAAGAGGCAATCAAAGCCGGAATCGATGACATTCTCATAATTACGGGAAAGGGAAAGCGTGCCATAGAGGACTACTTTGACAGAAGCTTCGAGCTGGAGTTTTATCTTCGGGAAAAGGGAAAGTTCGAAGAGCTGAAGCAGATAGAGGAAATTGGCGAGATGGTTGATATCTACTACGTCCGCCAGAAGAAGCCCCTAGGTCTTGGTGATGCGATACTCCACGCAGAAAAACACGTGAACGGAGAGCCCTTTGCTGTCCTCCTTGGAGATGACATCATAGTAAGCGAAAAGCCCGGGATAAAGCAGCTCATCGAGATAGCCGAGCGGAAAGAAGCTCCAGTAATAGGAGTAGAGCGCGTTCCCTGGGAACTTGTAAGCCGGTACGGAATCGTGGACGGGGAACCCTTGGGCGATGGAGTTTACCAAGTGAAACACCTCGTGGAGAAGCCCTCCCCCCAAGAGGCCCCGAGCAACGTTGCAATAATCGGGAGGTACGTCCTGACGCCGGAGGTATTCGACGCCCTGAGAGAAACTCCTCCGGGGAGGGGTGGCGAGTTACAGCTCACGGACGCCCTCCAGAGACTTCTGTCCAGCCAGAACATCTTCGCAAAGGA
>Ga0256836_1000705_pt1 | contig 16788 bp, 19 predicted proteins | sample 4561380metaG_FD_185974 | JGI IMG/M metagenome (GOLD analysis project Ga0256836, IMG submission 185974) | Hydrothermal vent microbial communities from Guaymas Basin, Mexico - 4561-380 | ecosystem: Environmental > Aquatic > Marine > Hydrothermal vents | place: Mexico: Guaymas Basin | collected...
TACAGCTTCCTCCTGTTGTGAGAGGCTATGGTGAAGTGAAGTTTGCTTTTGAGTCTCTGGCGTGGCAACGCTTTGCATTTGAGACGATAGAACTTACACATATCTACCGTACAGATGACATGGAGTTCATCTCTTTACTAAACGCAGTGCGTTTTGGAGAGATAGATGAAGCCGTGCACAATAAACTCAATGACTACATCAAACCTCTGCCAAATGATTTGAGTGCTTTTACTTTTTTGTTTGGGAAAAATCTCTCTGCACAGAGGCACAACAAGATGCAACTTGAGTTTATTGATGAAGAGTTGATAAGTAAAGAAGCACAGATAGTAAAGCATAGCAAAACGGTCTCAGAGAGAGAAGTCGAGCGTTTTATGGAGGATGCCCGCATAGAAAAAGAGCTGCAGATAAAAGTGGGTGCTCCGGTTTTGTTCACCAGAAATGCGTGGAACTACTTTAACGGAGAGAGAGGCATCGTTGTAAATGCAGATGAGAGTTATGTCTATGTGCAAAAGAGTGACGCCAAGGTGATAAAACTTGAAGCCGTTGCACAAAGTAAGACACTCTGGAAGGAAAAAACCGTCGGAGGAAAAAAAGAGCTTGTGGAAGAGCCTGTTGTCAGTGTCTATCAGTACCCCGTAAAACTTGCCTTTGCCATTACCATCCACAAATCACAGGGGATGAGCATCGAAGATCTGATAATAGAGACAAATGAGATCTTTGCACCATCTCAGTTCTATGTAGCGCTTTCACGTTCGAGTAATCCCGCAAGACTGACACTTATCGCCCCAAGAAAGCAGTGGTATGAACTGGCGTTTGTTAATTCCAAGGCGATGCATTTTGTGCAAAGTGGTCAATTTTGTTAAAACGCAATGATAACGGTGTGCTTTTTATGCTTGCATCTGCACTCATTTCAGCACTCAACGGAGCCTTGACAAAGATACTCTCAGAAGATATCTCTGCTTTGGAGATAGTCTTTTTTCGTAATATCTTTGGTGTATTTTTGATTTTGTATGCACTTAAACATACTCCTCCCAAACGCAGCGGAGGAAAGATTCATCTGCTATTTATGCGGGGATTACTTGGTTTTAGTGCTATGATTTTGTTTTTTTACACTATTACGGTCATTCCTCTTGGTGAGGCTATAACACTCAACAAAACATCTCCGTTTTTTGTAACTGTACTAGCCTTTTTTCTACTCAAAGAGCATCTGAGCAAGAGAGTTCTTTTGGCATTGTTCATAGGTTTTTTTGGCACGGTACTCATTACAAAACCTTTTGGTATGAGTTTCTCCTATGTGCATTTTTTAGGTATTCTAGGTGGTTTTTTCGCTGCTGCTGCATACACGACTATTAAAAAGATAAAAGAGATATATGATTCAAGGGTTATTGTTCTCTCTTTTGTGGGAGTAGGGGCATTTTTACCTGCTGTATTGTTTTTGCTTGCAGATCATGTGAATGTACCGCAGAGTCTTGCATTTTTGTTTCCTGCATTTATAGTGCCTGTAGGAGTAAAAATATGGCTGCTTATACTTTTTATGGCACTTATCTCAACGCTCTCACAATGGCTCCTAACAAAGGCTTACAGCGCGAAGAACTTGAGTGTTATAGGTGTTGTCAGTTATACTAACATACCCTTTGCCATAGGTTTTGGATACCTGCTTGGAGACAATTTTCCTGATATACTTACATTTGCAGGTATCTGTTTTATTATCTTTGGTGGAATTTTAGTTAGTAAAAGATGATGCAATTTATTTAAGTAAGTTTGTTATATAATAACATTTATTATTTAGCATATCCGATAAGGAGAGTGACGAAGGTGCCGCACAACTGCAAAAGCATTGAAATATCCATCAGCGATTTACCAGAGAATGTTATTATATATAGGTATGTTGATGGAGATTTTGTTTTTGTGGATTTTAATGACAAAGCACAAAAAACAGATGCTCTCAGCAGAGATATAATCGGCAAAAAAATCACAGATGTTTTTGAAGAGAAGCTGGATGACGGTTTGCTTGAGAAGCTCTTTTGTGTTCACTCTTTTAGTGAAACACAAAAGCTTGAGATAAAACAGTATAAAAATAAAGGCATACAGTTTTGGCGTTTTTATACCATTAAAAAACTCAAAAATGGTGACCTGATAGTCTTTTATCAGGATAAGAACAGAGAGCTTGTCAACAAGCTGCACCAGATAAAAGAGCAAAATAAGCATTTTAAAAATGCTCTTGTAAAACTTGCCCAGATAGAATCCTCCAAGCTCGAAAAAACTTTCAAAAAAATTCTTAAAATTATCAATAAATCTTTGGCCGTTTCACGTTCAAGCATCTGGCTCTATAGAAAAGAGGACGGAATTTTAGAGTGTGTCGGGCTCTACTCAAAGAAGCATAAAAAATTTATGCGTGACAAAACGATTCACATTGAAATCCCTCAAGAGTGCATACACAAATTTGAATCAAAAACACCACTTTTACTAGATAACCGCAACAAAAAAAACCTACTGTGCAAATTTTTTAAAAAATATATGAAACTTTCATCTTCTGCCTCTTTTTTACTTACGCCGATACTGACTAACGGAGAGGTTGTGGGTGTCTTGGTGAATGCTTCAAAACGGGATTTGCACAAATGGAATAAAAGCGAGATAGATTTTTCAGTGGCGGTGGCGAGTAGTATCTCCTTAAATATAGAGGTGCAAAAACGCAAAGAGAGTGAAGAGAAATTTAATAATATTGCAGAGATTAGTCTTGTAGGGCTTTTTATCTATAATCATGAGTTCGTTTATGTAAACCGGGCATTTGAAAAGATGACGGGTTATACTTTTGATGAGCTAAAGAAAATAAAAGTATGGCAGCTCTTTGAAAAACAGAGACAGGATGAGATAAAAGAGGCAATTCAAAGGCGCTTGAATGGGGAGAGCTTTTTTAAAGAGTACAGTGATGTGAAAATCATAAAAAAAGATGGGGAGACCCGTCTGATGCGTATAGCGGTTGATACCATTATGCATGAGGGATACTATGCCGGAGCCGGGAGTATCGTAGATATTACAGAGATAGTGCGTCAAAAAGAGAAGGTCACTTTGCTGGCAAAAGCTTTGGAATATACAGACAAATTGGTTCTTATTACGAATTTGAGTGGACATATCATTTATGTAAATGATGCTTTTATCAAGCTCTCTGGATATTCTCGTGAAGAGCTTGTAGGCTCTAAGCCGAGCATATTGCAATCCCAGACAAAAGATGAAGCTTTTTATAGAAAACTGTGGAATACGATACTCTCAGGAGAGATGTATCACGATGTTATTGTAGATAAGAACAAAGATGGTGAAGATTTTTATGTTGAATTCAATATAGCTCCTATATTTGGAAAAGAGAATAAGATAGAACATTTTGTATTTACCGGTTCTGATGTGAGTAACAGAATAAAAATAGAGAACAAACTAAAGAAGCTTGCTACAATTGACAGTTTGACAAAAATCTATAACAGATATAAAATCAATGAGATTATAGAGCATCAAATAGCCCGCTCAAAACGCTATGGAGAGATTTTTTCCATACTTATGTTTGATATTGATTATTTTAAAAAGGTTAATGATACCTACGGGCACTATGTGGGTGATATGGTGTTAAAAAAATTAAGTGAACTTATCTCTTCAAATATCAGGGAGGTAGATAGTTTTGGAAGGTGGGGTGGAGAAGAGTTTATGCTTTTACTCCATAAGGCCAATCAGACCGAAGCTATATATATCGCTGAAAAACTGAGAAAACTTGTTGAAAATTTTAGTATTGATAACCTTTATAAAATCACAATAAGTGTCGGTGTCGCTACATTTGTAAAAAATGATACAAAAGAATCACTTTTAGAAAGAGCAGACCAAGCTCTCTATAAATCTAAAGAAGATGGTAGAAACAGAGTAACATTTAAATAAAATTAGTTACTTTAAGTGATATATTATATCTATTTCTATAGAAGTGTTGTATAATGATTTTATGAAAAATATTGCTGTGCATAGTAATCATGATAATGAGCATCACAAGAATTTGGTTATGAAATTGTTAGAGATTTCTGATGCTGTTATTTTTAGCTGTATGATAGATTATGACTGCACGCTTGTTTATATATCTGAAAATGTGTCACAGTTTGGCTACCAAAGTGATGACTTTCTCTCCCATAAAATTCACTATAAATCCATCATCCATGACGCTGATATTGAAGAATTTTCAAAAACACTCGAAGAAAATCTACAGAGTGATGTTGATAAATTTTCTATCCTCCATAGAATTATAACGGCTGATGCCAAAAGTAGATGGCTTAATGTCAAGTTTTTAGTAGAACGTGATGAAGATGGTACGGCAAAAAGCCTTTATGGTTCTTTGTATGATATTACGGATATTGTTGAAAAAGAGAACAAGGTAAAACTGTTGGCACAGGCTCTTGAACAGAGTGACAGTCTGGTCTTTATTACAGATAACAATGGAATCATCACTTATGTAAATGACAGTGTAATCAAGCACTCAGGCTATAGCAGAGATGAACTGCTTGGTAGTAAAACAAATATCTTTACATCTTCAAAACATGATAAAGAGTTTTATCAAAATCTATGGAATACAATATTAGACGGACAAAATTACAATAATATAATCATCAATAAAAAGAAAAATGGTGAGCTTTATTATGTTGATACGAGTATTACCCCCATTGATGATAAATATACAAAGACAAAAAACTTCGTAGTAAGTGCAAAAGATGTCACCATACAGATGAAGCTTGAGCAAAAACTTGAAAATCTGGCAACAACAGATAGTTTAACGCAAGTCTATAACAGATATAAAATCAATGCCGAGATAGAGTTGCATATTGCCAGAGCCAAACGCAACAATATGCCTTTTTCCATTCTTATGTTTGATATAGATCATTTTAAAAATATTAATGATAAATATGGACATTATGTAGGTGATGTCGTGTTAAAAGATTTGACAAAAATTATTGAAAACAATATACGACAGGTAGACTCATTTGGACGATGGGGCGGAGAGGAATTTATGCTTGTTCTTGATAATGCTAATAAAGATGAAGCATTGAATGTTGCACAAAAGATACGCTCTATTATCGAGAAGACTCCAATGGCGGGGCATTATAAGATTACGGTAAGTATAGGGGTGGGACAGTATAGAATATCTGAACAAAAATCTACACTCTTAGAGAGAGTTGATCAAGCCTTGTATGAAGCAAAAAAAGAAGGAAGGAACAGAGTTGCATTTAGATAATTATATAAAATGTTTACTAGTGAGTTGTGTGGTTTTAGTTGCGTTTAGTGCTTGTGCATCACATCAAGACAAAGGCTACTATGATAGAGCGAACAAGGCAAGTGAAAAAGCCTTGGACAAATTAGACAGAGAGTAGAGACTCTCTGCTAGTCAGAAGGGTTCTTATAACTCTGATTCGTGTTTTGCTAAATACTCAGCAACACCTTCAGCGTCAGCTTTCATTCCTTCATCACCTTTTTGCCAGCCAGCAGGACAAACTTCACCAAATTCATCAGTAAACTGTTGTGCGTCGATCATTCTTAACATCTCATCAACATTACGTCCAAGTGGAAGGTCATTTACGACTGCATGACGAACAACACCGTTGTTGTCGATTAGGAATGAACCACGAAGTGCAACAGCATCGTTTAAAAGTACATCATAATCACGTGCAATGTTTTTTGTAAGGTCTGCAACAAGTGGGAAGTTGATACGGCCGATTCCACCTTTTTCAACTGGAGTCTCTCTCCATGCGAAGTGTGAGAATTGAGAATCAACTGATACACCTATAACATTTACACCACGATTTTGAAACTCTTCATATCTGTGTGAAAATGCGATGATCTCTGATGGACAAACGAAAGTAAAGTCTAGTGGGTAAAAGAATACTACTGTACCTTTTTCACCGTAATTTTCGCTTAATTTAAAGTCTTCAACAATTGAGCCGTCTGCTAAAACTGCAGTAGCTGTAAAATCTGGAGCTGGGTTTGTTACTAACATATATATGTCCTTGTATTAAAATTTATAGAGTAATTTTATCAAAATAATATTAATAACTCTCTGATTTATGTAAAAAGCTCTAAAGATAAAGAAAAGATTTATCTTGCACTAATACAATAAACATTAATGTATTTTTGCTATAATTGCAGCGATTTATGGAGCGGGACTCCATACTTCAATAAGGAAAATCGATGACGAAAGAGTATATATTTACTTCAGAGTCTGTAACAGAAGGGCATCCTGATAAGATGGCAGATCAGATCAGTGACGCAATTCTGGATTATATTATTGAAAATGATAAAAATGCGAGAGTAGCGTGTGAGACTCTCGTGTCTAATGGTTTTTGTGTAATTGCAGGCGAACTGAAGACTACGGCGTATGCCCCAATGCAAGAGATTGCAAGAGAAGTGATTCAGAGTATTGGATACACTGATGCAACTTATGGATTTGACTATCGTTCTGCGGCAGTTTTAAATGGAATTGGTGAACAGTCACCGGATATTAACCAGGGTGTTGATCAGGCAGATGGTCAAACAGGTGCGGGTGACCAAGGACTTATGTTCGGTTACGCATGTCGTGAAACAGAGGTGCTTATGCCTCTGCCGATTCACTTGGCACATCGCCTTACTGAGCGTTTGGCACAGGTAAGAAAAGAGGGAATTATCCCTTATCTGCGTCCTGACGGTAAAGCACAGATTAGTGTGAAGTATGTTGATGGTAAACCTGTTTCGGTTGAGACAGTGGTTATATCTACGCAGCATGCGCCTGAAGTTGCACAAAAGCAGATTCATAAAGATGTTATCGAAGAGGTGATTCAAAAAGTAATTCCTGCTGAGATGATGGATGAAAATACTGTTTTTCATATTAATCCGACAGGGAAGTTTGTAATCGGAGGTCCTCAAGGTGACGCAGGTCTGACAGGACGCAAAATAATAGTTGATACTTACGGTGGAAGCTGTCCTCACGGAGGGGGAGCATTCTCAGGGAAAGACCCGACCAAAGTTGACAGAAGTGCAGCGTATGCAGCAAGATGGGTTGCTAAAAACCTAGTGGCATCGGGTGCATGTGACAGAGCGACAATTCAGGTTGCCTATGCTATCGGTGTTGTCCAACCTGTATCTATAATGGTGGATACGCATGGTACAGGCAAAGTAGAAGAGTCAAAAATCGAGAGTTGTATAAAAGAGATTTTTGATCTCTCTCCTGCAGGGATTATTAAATCTCTGGATCTGTTAAAGCCAATTTACAGAAAAACAGCTGCATATGGACACTTCGGACGAGAAGAAGATGGCTTTAGCTGGGAGAAAACAGATAAAGTTGACGAAATTAGAAGCTATTTAGGCCTCTAAAATTCGTTTTAAATGTAACTAAAAGCTACATATTTTAGATAACTAGATACTTTTTAGCTATATTTAAAATTCTACAGTGTATAGTTACTCTTACTAAAAATTAGGAGAAGATAATGGCAGTAGTTATTAATGATACGTGTATTAACTGTGGTGCTTGTATAGATGAATGTCCAGTAGAAGCAATTGTAGATGAAGATGATAATCCAACGGGTGAAGAGATCTACTACGTTTATCCAGATAAATGTGTAGAATGTGTTGGTCATCATGATGAACCTGCATGTGCTACTGCATGTCCAACTGAAGGTTGTATTACTTGGGATGCTATCGGAGATAGTCCAGCGCATCGCGAAGATATTACTGAAGAGCAACGTGCAAACCACGAGCCAGTTGTAGAATAGTAATTTTATTTACTTTATAGAAAGCACCTCCTTTGAGGTGCTTTTTCTCTATCTTTCACTCAAAAAATTCTCGAAAATTTAATCAAATTTACTTTTTAAACTTAAAAAAATTATTTTTCAGGTATAATTCCACTCTAATTTTATATTTTCAGAGGAGATTTGATGGAACGTACACTATCGATAATCAAACCAGATGCAGTTGCAAAAGGTGTTATAGGCAAAATTTTAGACCGTTTTGAAAGCAATGGTCTTCGTATCGCTGCGACTAAAAAACTTCAATTATCACGCGCTGATGCAGAAGCATTTTATGCAGTTCACGCTGAGAGACCTTTTTTCAACGACCTTGTTGATTTCATGATAAGCGGTCCAGTTGTAGTTACAGTTTTAGAAGGTGAAAATGCAATGCAAAAGAACCGTGATTTAATGGGTGCTACTAACCCTAAAGAGGCTGAAGCTGGAACTATTCGTGCAGATTTTGCTGAAAATATAGATGCAAATGCAGTTCACGGAAGTGATTCTGTAGAAAATGCAGCAATTGAAATTGCATTCTTTTTCGCTGAAAGAGAAATTTCATAAGTAATCTCCTATGAAGGTGATGCTTAGAAAAGTAACAAAAACACCGTTAGATTTTGATGTAAAATCTGACGAAATAACTTTTAAAGGTTATTTGGAGTATCATGGAGGAAAATTGATTTTGCTTAAAGCAAAGCTCAATGGCTTTTTTGAGAAGCCTTGTGATATTTGTGCAGAAAATTTTAAACTCGAAGTTGATGAGAATGTAGAATTTTTCATCTCTGATGGTTTATATAAAGATGAAGACAGCATTGAACTTGATGTTGTTGAATCTTTTGATGGTAATGTAGATATTGAAGAATTATTAAATTCAGAGATAGAGCTTATCAAAAGTGATTATCACTCGTGTGATAATTGTAAAGATATAGAAGAGTTAGAGTTTTAACTCTATCTTGAAAAATACCATTAAGGTATAAAATAAAATTAAAGGAAAATAAGTCATGGCAGTACCTAAGAGAAGAGTATCTCACTCACGTTCAGCAAAAAGAAGAACACATTACAAAATTTCTTTAGCTCGTCCAGTTAAAGATAAAGACGGAACTTACAGATTACCACACCATATCAACCCTACGACTGGTGAGTATAAATAGTCAATGGTTAAAATAGCCATTGATGCAATGGGTGGGGACTTTGGTCCCGAACCAATTGTAAAAGGAACACTCCAAGCACTCAAGAAAAAAAACTTTTCACCTATTCTAGTGGGAAAAAAATCAGAAATTTTACCTCTGTTACCAAAACGTTATAGAGATAAGATTTTAATTATTGAAGCTGATGATGTTATTGCAATGAGTGATGCCGCTACTGATGCAGTAAAACGCAAAGAGAGCACTATCTACAAAGCTGTTGAGCTTGTAAAGGACGGTGAAGCTGACGGAGTGGTGAGTGCAGGGCACAGCGGTGCTACAATGACACTTGCAACTTTAAGACTAGGTCGTCTTAAAGGTGTTTCGCGTCCGGCACTTGTAACACTTATGCCGACAAAAATGGGACGACGCTCAGTCGTTTTGGACGTGGGTGCGAATGTAGACTCAAAACCTGAACACTTGGCAGAGTTTGCTGTTATGGGTGGATGCTATGCTGAAGATGTTCTAGGTGTTAAAGAGCCTTCTATCGGGCTCTTGGCAAATGGTGAAGAGGATTCCAAGGGAAATGAAGTAACAAAGGCTGCTTTTAAACTTCTAAAAGGTTACAGAGGTTTTAAAGGTAACGTTGAGGGTGGAGATATTTTCAACGGTAGCTGTGATGTTATCACTTGTGACGGATTTATCGGAAATCTTGTGCTTAAGACAAGTGAAGGCGTTGCTTCAACTATCTCAATACTTATAAAAGACTATATTAAAAAATCACCTATCCGTATTACCGGTGCACTTTTGATGAGAAGAGTTTTTAAACTTCTTAAAAAAGAGATTGACTATGCTGAAGTCGGTGGTGCTCCACTTATAGGTATCAAAGGGTGTGCTATTGTCAGTCATGGTAAAAGCAATGCAAAAGCGATTGAAAATGCAATTTATCAGGCAATAAGTTATGTTGATACCGGTGTTAACGAGCATATTATTGCACGTTTGGCAGAGTTAAAAGAAAAGGAATCATAGATGGCTTATGCAGCTTTTAGATCAATCGGTGCTTATGTACCTGAGAAAATATTGACAAATGATGAACTATCAAAAATGGTTGATACTTCTGATGAGTGGATTACAAAAAGAACAGGTATAAAAGAGCGCCATATAGCTGCTAAAGATGAATTTACAAGTGATTTGGGTGTCAAAGCTGCACAAAAAGCACTTGAGAGAAGCGGAGTGGCTTTAGAAGATATAGACTTGGTTGTTACTGCTACTATTTCACCTGATTATTTTTGTATGCCATCAACTGCGACTATTATTGCAAGAAAACTAGGCATCAAGGGAGCAACTGCGTTTGACATAACTGCAGCATGTACCGGCTTTATATATGCACTCTCTGTTGCTAAAGCATTTATAGAATCAGGAATGAAAAAAAATGTTCTTATAGTAGGTGCTGAAAAACTCTCTGCAATAACGGACTACACAGATAGAGGGACATGTATCTTATTTGGTGATGGTGCCGGTGCTGCTGTTATTACTGCAACAGATAATAAAAACGAAGCAATCCTTGATATACATACAGGTGCTGATGGAGAGTATGCAGATCTTCTTATGACGCCAAATGGTGGAACAGGTTCAGAACATGATGCACTTGATGCAGAAGCGGGCACTTGTTTTATGCAGATGAAGGGAAATGAAACCTTTAAAGTTGCAGTACGCACACTTACACAGGATGTAAAAGATATCTTAGAGACGAACAATATTAAAAGTGAAGATATAAAACACTTTATTCCTCATCAAGCAAATTATAGAATTATTAAAGCTGTAGGTGATGCTCTAAAGATGAGAGAAGACCAGGTTGTGCTTACAGTTCATAAGTATGGTAATACATCAGGTGCTTCCATCCCAATGGCTATGAACGATCTTTATGAGTCAGGAAAGCTTGAAGATGGTGAGATGATGTTGCTTGACGCTTTTGGCGGCGGTTTAACATGGGGTTCTGCTTTAGTACCTTTTTCTCCTAAAAAATAGAGAGAGATCTTTTTTATTTTATTTCCCTTCTTTTGAATGGGAAGACTACACTCTTTGTAAAGCTTCAAAAACCTTTTTATAAAACTCTTGTTCATTTGGCAGTTTTAAAGAGGAATCCCTCTTTTTTTCTCCCCACATAGGATTTGGAAAATAACTGTCTTCTTTAAATCTTGCCATAACATGAATATGGACACGCGGAAGCATGTTTGCAAATGAAGCCATATTGATTTTGTCAGGTTTATAATATTCACGCATCTGCTCTTCAACGATATCGTAGAGCTCCCATAGTTCCAAACGCAGTGCTTTAGGCATGTCACCCAGTTCTTTATAGGGCTCTTTTGTAAATATCTTGACCCAAGGTATTTCACTGCTCTCTTTTTCTATGTAAAAGTGTGAGTTTTCATATACGATTAGATTTTGCATGATTTTCTCCATCTGCTATAGAAGTTTAACTTGATTATATCAAAAATATGGAGAGTTTAATATATGCTCCAGATGGAGCATATGAAGGGGGGAATAGTATTTTGGAGTCTTTTGTTTAGTCTCTGTTTCTATTTCTGCTTGATGAGCTTCTGTTACCTTTGTAACCACCGCCGTCACGGCTTGAACTACTACGGTTTCTGCTTCCGCCAGAACGGTTACGGTTACCACGGTAACCACCACCACGTCCTCCTCTTCTGTTATCATTGCGTTTAGAAGCACGTTCTAAGATCGCAACAAGTTTATCAGCAGGAATACCAATGTTACTTGGCCCTTTGATATCTTGTTTATCTAAGATCATAGAGATGAGTTTGAACATAATTGTCTCTTCATCAATATCTTCTTTTAAACGATCAAGTACTTTATGTGCTTCATCATATATTTTTTGATCTTCTATGTTTTTTACAATATTTTCAATCGTGCTGGCACGAAGGTCGTTTTTACTTGGAACAAAAGCATGTTCCATTGAAGTTCCTACTTTTTGCTTGATACGTTGAAGCTCTTTAAACTCTAAGGGAGTTAAAAGTGTAATCGCTTTACCTTTTGTACCTGCACGTCCTGTACGTCCGATACGGTGCACATAAGATTCAGGATCAAATGGAATATGGTAGTTAAATACATGAGAGATGTTGCTTACATGGATACCACGGGCAGCAACATCTGTTGCAACTAAAACTTGTACAGAGTTGTTTTTAAAACCTTTGATAACAGTTTCACGTTGACGTTGTTCCATATCGCCATGAAGACCGTTAGCAAGGTATCCTGCATTTGAAAGTACATTGCTCAGTCTGTCTACTTCTGATTTTGTTCTACAAAATACGACAGCTTTTTGTGTCTTTTCAGAGTCCATAAGACGGATGATAGCATCATCACGTTCATGTTCATCAATCACATAGTAGAGTTGTTCAATATCTGAGTTTGTTGTCTCACCTTTTGTGATAGAGATAAACTCAGGGTCTTGTAAGATTCTGCTCGCCAATGTTTTAATAGGCTGCGGCATAGTTGCAGAGAAAAGAAGTGTTTGACGGTTTGTCGGAAGATAAGAGAATATTTCATTAATATCATCCAAAAATCCCATGTCAAGCATCTCATCAGCTTCATCAAGGACAACCATACTCGGTGTAAAGTCATTTAACATTCCTCGTTTGAGGAGGTCAAGCATACGTCCCGGAGTTGCAACTACTACAGACGCTCCACGACCGATAAGGTCTAGTTGACGTTTGTATGAGCTACCACCATATACAGTAACAGTTTTAACACCAAGGTTACGTCCGTATTTGAATATCTCATCACTTACTTGAGTTGCAAGTTCACGAGTTGGAGTGATAACTAAAAGTTCTACACTTCCGTCTAGTTTCATGTTGTTAAGTGCAGGAAGAGCAAACGCAGCAGTTTTACCTGTACCTGTATGTGCTTGACCTACCATGTCTTTGCCGGCTAAAATAACGGGAATTGCTTGTGCCTGAATTGGCGAAGGTACAGTGAAACCTGCAAATTTAACGCTTTTGAGTATCTCTTTTTTTAAACCAAGTGAATCAAATGTCATCAGTGGCTCTTCAGTTTGTGTTTCTTGTGTTTGTGCATTTTCTTGCATCATTATCCTTTAGGACTTCTTGGAAGTCTTTTTATATAATATAAGGAGATGACACAAGTTCTTTCATATTTACTAACTTCACCAGGGCATCTTCCCCTTAAAATATTTATGGAATTATAGCGAAATTTTTCTAAGTTTAAATTAAAAATATAAATGTTATTCATTATCTTAATTAATAATGTTACAAAATTGAATAGAACAAAATTAATTAATGCCATATAAATAGAGAACTCTTCTAAATATATGTATAATAATAAAAAAATTACAGGACAGTGTATGGATACCTATTTAGCCCTTTTAATAGCGGCAGTACTCTTATTGATTGTGTTTATTGCTTTGTACATTTATGAGATTGCTATGAAAAAAACACTGCTTGAAAAAGTACAAGAGTATGAAGATCTGCAGGTCGAATACAAAACCTTAGAACTTGATTATGCTGTTTTAAATACAAGATATGAAAATGAGATGCACTATTCAAAAGAGAAGATAGAGACACTCCAGCGTACAAAAGAGGAACTCTCACGTGAGTTTAAAGATCTTTCCAACAGAATCTTTGATGAAAAATCAAAACAGTTTGGTAGTGCAAACAAAGAGCAGCTTAAACTTCTTCTTCAGCCTTTTCGTGAGCAGGTGGAAAATTTTTCTAAACAGTCACGAGAACAGTTTGAGTTTGAGTTAAAAGAGAGGTTTTTACTCAAAGATGAACTGCTGCGTTTAAAAGAGATGAATGAACGTCTGGCACATGAAGCACTTAATCTTACAAAAGCACTTAAGTCTGAAAATAAAACGCAGGGGAACTGGGGTGAGCTGATCTTAGAAAATATCTTGGAGCAGTCAGGACTGAGAAAGGGTGTTGAGTATGAACTCCAGGCGACTTTGAAGTCGGATGAAAATAGAACCTACAGACCTGATGTAATTATTCATATGCCGCAAAACAGAGATATAATCATTGACTCAAAGGTCTCTTTAACTGCTTATGAACGTTTTGTAAATTCTGAGAATGAAGATGAAAAAAAAGCAGCGCTTAGGGCACATATTGGAAGTATATCTGCCCATATTAAGGAGCTGAGTAAAAAAGAGTATGAAAAACTTCAAGGAGTGAATACGCTTGATTTTGTACTGCTTTTTATGCCTATCGAGGGGGCTTTTTTATTGGCACTTGAAGAGGATGGAGAGTTCTTTAAGCGTGCCTATGAGAGTCATATACTTGTTGTTTCACCATCAACGCTACTGGTAACACTGAGAACAATCGAGCATATATGGCGTACTCAAAAACAGGAAGAACATGCACAAAAGATAGCAAAAGAGGCAGAGGCTATGTATGATAAACTGGTACTTTTTATCGATGAGATGCAAAATATAGAGCTGCACCTACAAAAAGCCCAAAGTGCTTATGAAACAGCAATGAACAGACTGAGTCGAGGCAAAGGCAATGTAATAAAACGTGCCCAAAATATGAAAGAGCTTGGGTTAAAGCCAAAAAAAGAGTTATCGCTTAAAGCCCAAGATGATGATAAAACAAACTAAAGAGGAAGGAATGAAGATACAAACAAGATACAATTACGAAAGGACTTGGAGTCTTACACCGGAGCAGGATCTGTTAAAAATAATAGAAGAAGAGCTTGGAGATGCGGATGTAAAGGGTACATTGGCATATATAAAAGAGGCCATTAAAGGCGGAAAAGAGATTACAGTAGGCAGCTGTAAGTTTAGATTACAAAGATAGGGAGAAAAATGTTATACCAGCCAGATATTGCAAAGTTACTTTTACGAATCTCATTAGGAGTATTAATTCTTTTTCATGGAGTGCATAAACTTATTCACGGAGTAGATGGAGTGAGGAGTTTAGTGTTAAACGCAGGTATGCCTGAATTTTTTGCGTATGGTGTCTATGTCGGTGAGTTAATTGCACCGATATTTATCATTCTTGGTCTCTATGCCCGTATAGCCTCTGGAGTAGTTGCGTTTAATATGCTTATGGCTATCTATCTGGCATATGGATTTCACATATCCTTTTCAAAGTTTGGTGCTCTGTCATACGAAACGCCTTTGATGTTTTTTGTAATGAGTCTGCTTGTGGTACTTTTAGGAAGTGGAAGGTATGGAGTAAATTCGAAGTAAGACTAAGGATGTCTTACTTTGATGGTGGAATTGAGACTCCATCCGATAATCAACATAAAAAGTATAACTCCTCCAGCCGGTAAAATTCCATAAGCATTAAGGAGATATGTAAGCCATAACAAAATAGCTCCAAGTGGAGTAGGAACACCTGTAAAGTAGTTCTCAACCTCACCTGCATCTGCGTTTATATTGAAGTGGATTAGACGACGCAGACCGGAGATAACATAGTAGATACTTACAACAGCCGCAATAAAGAGCCAAAAACCGTTGAGTGTTGAAGAGTAAGAGGCTTGAAAGATTAAAAATACAGGCACAAGAACAAAACTCAAAAAATCTGCAAAGCTGTCAAGCTGGATGCCAAACTCATTTGAAAGTTTATATTTACGTGCAATTTTTCCATCAAATATATCAAAAGCACCGCCTATCCATGCAAGAACGATAGCTAACGTAAAGTTGTTCTGTGTGATAAAATATGTAGCTAAAAGTCCCGCTGTAATATTTACAAAAGTAAAAAGATTTGCAAGATTAAAATGCGAAGAGGGTGTCCATAGAAATTTCATGCTGTTCCTTAAAGTAATAAGTGAGAAATTATAGCAAAATGATATAAATAATGAATAAAGAAAATTTTAAGCAATAATGATATCTGTTATCATTATTAAGATAGATATAAGTTGATACTGGTTATCATTTCTAAAAATTTAAAGGTTATTGTTTTGAATATTAAAAATGTAGTAGCTATAGCTTCATTACTAATCTATTGTAATGCAACGCTTTATGCTGAAGAAGCACAAAAAAGAGATAGACTCCATTCGGCAAAAGAGGTGATAGGACAAGTTACAAATATGCCGGAAAAAGAGATCTCTGTTGTTGATAATTTTAAACATATGTTTGATGATGCACAGGTGTCGGGACAGATTAGAATGCTGTATGCGGGATACAATCAAAAAGAAACAGGTGCAGATGATACTTATGCAAGTGCGATAGGTGGGATATTGAAATATGAACTAGCAGAGTACAACGGTTTCAATGCAGGCGTAGCGCTTTATACCTCTAATGATATTCCGTTTGCAACAGGGGAGGGGACAAAGCATAACAATGAGCTCTCCTCCTCTAATGGTGACTATACAACTGTCGGTGAAGCTTACATAAATTACAGATATAATGATTTTAGTTTTAGAGCAGGACGTCAAAAGCTAGATACCCCGCTTGCTGACAGTGATGATATAAGGATGATTCAAAACAGTTTCGAAGCATATGTGGCAAGATATGATTACAGGGGTTTTAATTTTATTGCAGGACATATCAATAGTTGGCAGGGGATAGATGCCGGTTTGGATGATGGATGGAGCGCTACAGGAGAAAACGGTACAAATTTCGGAGGAGTTGCATACGCTGAGAAATATGAACTAAATCTATGGTATTACAATATTACCGATACAACAAATGCACTCTATTTTGATATGGGAGTCAATTATGCGCTCAGTGAGAAGCTCTTAATTCACGCAATGTTGCAGTTACTTAAAGAGAATGAACTTTCTCGAAGTGGATATGATGCAGATATTTACGGAGGAATGTTGGAGTTCGTTATGGGTGGACTAGGAGTGAATTTTGCCTATAATGGGACCGATGCCTCACATGCCAAACAGACATTTAGCGGTACGGGTGG
>Ga0256836_1000709_pt1 | contig 16707 bp, 18 predicted proteins | sample 4561380metaG_FD_185974 | JGI IMG/M metagenome (GOLD analysis project Ga0256836, IMG submission 185974) | Hydrothermal vent microbial communities from Guaymas Basin, Mexico - 4561-380 | ecosystem: Environmental > Aquatic > Marine > Hydrothermal vents | place: Mexico: Guaymas Basin | collected...
AGGGTCAAAACCCATGGTTTTCATAGCATCTAACTCTTGAGTGATTTTCATAGCACCTATTTGTGCAGTATAAGCTGACCCACTCCGTCCTGCTATGACTATAGCAGTTATAAGTGGGGAGAGTTCTCTAAGGATAGAGATACCAAGCATATCTACTACAAAGATATTTGCACCATATAGTTTTAGTTGGTAAGCTGACTGATAAGCAACAACTAAACCTATAAGAAAACTTGTGATAGATATGATGAAAAATGCTTTTATAGCACTCTCGTTTATCTCAAAAAATATCTCTTTAAACCTTATAGTTTTAGGGGAAGATATATACTTTAAAAATGCCATAAAGACAAGTCCAAAAAATTCGACAAATGATAAAAAAGATCTATAATTTAAAACTAAATTTTTTCCTATATTATCTATAAAACTATCTTGTTTTAGACTTTTTAAATCTGTATGTTTCATATCTCTTGTAAGTTTTAAAGTGTCTGAGATTTTTTGATTTGGAGATGTTATTTTTACTTTTTTATCTAAAAAGTCATTTTGTAAATTATTTATAAAGATAGCAGATGCAGTATCTAAAAAATCTAAATTTGATAAACATAAATTTACAGTTTTTATATCTTGCATATTTATAGAATCTATCTGCTTTTTGTATTTGGATATTAAATATAAATCGAACTTTCCATAAAATTTTATGAAAAGTTCACTTTTATCTGATTCTATCTTTAGATAAGAGTTATCCATTAATTACTAAAAATCTCTCTCTAATAATTTGTTTACTTTTAGTATGGTTATGATTCTATCTGCTTGTTTACCAACACCATCTATCATAGTATCATCACCTATTAAAGTATCTGGTGCTGGACCTATGTTTTCTTTTTTAATTCTTATAGCCATAGTAAGTCTATCTATAATAAATCCAGCTATATCCTCATCATTTTTCATAACTATAAATCGAGTATTATCATCATGTTTTTGTTCACGAAGTCCAAACTTTAAACGAAGGTCAATCAAAGGGATAACTGAACCCCTCATATTAAATACACCCTTAACATAAGCTGGAACTTGTGGAACTCTAGTCCAAGTAAAAGGTTTAATAATCTCTTGAATAGATAAAATAGGCACAGCATATTCCTCTTCACCTATTATAAAACCAACTAACTGAACTATATCTTCACCATGGTCAATTCCATCTTCTTCTTGTTGTGCAGCTTGTTTATCAATAACTTGTTTTAACTTATCACTCATTACTTACTCCTGCTTAAAATTTAAAATTAATATTTCTAGATACTACACTAGATAGATAATCAGCAGAATATGGTTTAGTAATATACTCAACCATACCAACCTCAACACCACGCATACGATCAGATTTACCAGTTCTTGATGTAACAGCAATAAGAGGTAGATTTTTATATTTGTTATATTTTTTAATCTCACCTGCTAATGTATAACCATCCATTCTTGGCATCTCTATATCGATAAGCATCGCATCAAAATTATGACTACCATCTTTTAGTTTTGTTAATGCATCTTGACCATCTACAGCTTCAACTAAAGTCACACCCAATGCAGATAATGATTTTGTCATAATCATTCTATCTGTTTTTGAATCATCAACTATCATAATAGTATAATCACTTGCTGAATTTTTCTCTTTTTTAGCTTCTCCACTCTCGGCAGTTTCAGTAATCATAGATGATGTTTTCACTTTTCTAGCCATCTCCATAAGTGCTACTACATCAACAATAAGGGTAACCCCTCCATCACCACGAATTGTAGCTCCAGCAATACCCTCTATACCTTTTAAATATTCTCCAAGAGATTTGATAACAATCTCCTCTTGACCAACTAAGGTATCAACAAGAAGTCCTAATTTTTGAGCTCCAACTCCTAGGACAACTACATAAACATATTCACTACTTTCCATAATTCGCTCAACTTCAAAAATATCACCAATATGAACTAAAGATAAAACATCTTCACGGAGTCTTAGAACTGATTTACCCTCAACCGTATAGATCTCATCTGTTGAGATTCTAACAGTTTCCATAACTGAAGCCAATGGAATTGCATAAGTTTCCTCTTGAACACCAACTAAAAGTGCTTGAATAATAGCAAGAGTAAGAGGAATTTTAAGTTTTATAGTAGTTCCCTTACCTATTTCACTCTCAATATCAATGATACCATTTAGTTTTTCAATATTTGTTTTTACAACATCCATACCAACACCACGACCACTAACATTTGTAACAGCAGCAGCAGTTGAAAAACCTGGTTTAAAGATAAGTGCAAAAGAGTCTTTATCACTCATTATATCAGCTTCTTTTTCAGTGATAAGACCTTTTTCTATACATCTATCTTTTAGCATATTTGCATCAAGACCTTTACCATCATCATCTATTTGGATAACTATTTGGTTACCTTCATTGTATGCTTTTAAAGATATAGTTCCCATCTCTGGCTTACCAGCTTCAAGTCTAGTTTCAGGTACTTCTATACCATGATCACAAGAGTTTCGGATGATGTGAACAAGAGGATCACCTATCTCTTCAACGATTGATTTATCTAACTCGGTATCTTCACCATCTATTTGTAAATCTATCTTTTTATTAAGTTCACGAGACAGATCACGAATCATTCTAGGAAATTTATTAAATACCTTTCCAACTGGTAACATTCTTGTTTTCATAACAGCTATTTGTAGGTCAGTTGTAACAAGTGAAACGATAGAAACTACTTGGTTTAACTCCTCTAAAAACTCTTCACCCTCATAACGATCTTCCATATCATCGTTAATTTTGATTAGTCTATTTTTAGCAAGAACAAGTTCCCCAATAAGATTCATTAGATGGTCAAGTCTTTTTACATCAACACGGATTGTCTGTTCAGGTGCTACTTGTTTCTTAGCTGGTGCAGCTGCTTTTGCTTCACCTGCTGGTTTTTTTGGTGCTTCTCTTTTAGGTGCAGGTGTAGTTGGAGCTGGAGCAGGTGTAGCTTTTTTAGCTGGTTCATCTTTTGAAACTTCATCTGGAGATGGAGGAGGTGCAGGAACATCTTCGCCAGCTGCTATTTTAGCTGCTCTTTTTGCTTTGTCTTCCTCTTGTCTTTGTGCTAAAAGTTTAGCTATCTCATCTTCAACCTCATCATCACTCATATTTTCATAATCAGGTTCATCTTCTGCAGGTTTTTCCTCTACTGGTGCAGGTTTTTCCTCTACTGGTGCAGCTGGAGCAGCTGGAGCAGGAGTTTCAACAGCACCAGAACCATCTCCACCATTGTCAATAGCATCAAGTCTTGCAACACAGCCAGATACATCTACCCCTGCATCCGCACTAGTATCACGGATAGTTTCTAGTAACTCTTTCATTAAGTCAATAGATTCTAAAATAACATCCATAATAGGGGGAGTGATTACTAACTCACCATGTCTAGCTTTATTTAAAATATTTTCCATATGGTGTGTTAAGTGTGTTAAAACATCCATATTTAAAAACGATGAAGCACCTTTTACAGTGTGTGCAACTCTAAATATACCATTTAAAAGTTCCAAATCATGAGGATTTGATTCTAACTCAACTAAATCTTCATCCAACTTTTCAACAAGTTCAAAGGACTCAACTAAAAAATCCTGTAGTATCTCTTGAAATTCATCCATATTTATACTCCTGTCTTATTTTGTATGAGCACGAACAACTCGTGCTACTTCATCGTAAAATTCACTACCTTGGAACTTAACTAAATAACCTTCTCCACCAGCTTCTATACCTCTTGACTCACTAAAATGGTCACTAATAGATGAGTTAAAAACAATAGGTATCTCCTTAAATCTTGGATCATCTTTAGCATTTGCAGCAAAATGAAAACCATCCATTCTTGGCATCTCCACATCTGAAATAATAATTTTTAAATGATCTGCAATACTATCACCATATCTACCATAAAGTTCATCTAGTTTATCTAAGCCCTCTTGACCATCACCAGCTTCAACAACATCAAATCCCATCTTTTTAAGAGCCTCATTTACAATTTTTCTAGCCGTTGAGCTATCATCAAGAACCATTGCAACACCACTAAAAGAATCACTTACTTCTTCTAATCCTTGTTCCATCTCTGGTTCATATAATCCAAGATCCATAACAACACTTTCAAGGTCCAAGATAAGAAGTACACTATCACCCTCTATCTTTGTTACACCTGTTATCTTGCTACTATCCATACCAGGTGCAGAACTAGCAAATGTTGATGGTTCTATATCGCTCCACGATATTCTACGAATTCTTTTAGTATCATGAACAATAAATCCAATAAGAACATTGTTAAACTCAGTAATAATCACTTTTGAATTTTTTGCAGCTTCTTCAGGTTCTTCAACACCCATCCATTTTGCTAAATTTACAACAGGGATTACAACATCACGAAGATCAAAAATCCCCTCTATAAATTCTGGTGTACCAGGTAGTTCTGTTAGTATAGGAGTTTTAATAATTTCACGAACTTTAGAAACATTTACACCATATATACCTTCATATACACTATCACCATCCTTTTTTAAAATTCTAAAATCAACAAGTTCCATTTCATTAGAACCTACTTTTAGTCCATCATCATGATGTGCCATATACATCTCCTTTGAGATAAATTTCTTCCATTAACTCTAATTCTTTAGATGATTTTACAGTAAAATATCTTTGATTGCAAGCAAAAGAAGCTAAATTTATATATAAAAAATCATCAAACTTCACACTTTTGTTTTGATGAAAATGTCCTTCTATAAAATAATCACACTTATATTTTCCCTTTAGCCTAGATTTAATGAACTCATCAAAAGCATAAAAATCATTACAGTCTTCTTTTTTACTAAGATAATTATTTAAGATTTTTATTATTTTATTATTAGTTACTTTATTTATACCATTTAGTAAAAAAAGTATAAATCTACTTCTTACTAAAGTTGTATATAGATTATATGAAAAAGATGTTTCTATATCCCCATGTGCTAACAACACTTTTTTATCATTATATTTACACTCTATTGGTTGTTTTGATATTGAAAATATTTTTACATTTGGAAAAATATTTTTCAGATTAAAATCATGATTACCCTCGATATAAATAATCTCTATATCATAAGATATATCGTTGATTAGGTCTATAACTACTTGGTTAATATTTTGAGTGATAGGTACTCCACCAAAAAGTGCATCAAATATATCACCACATAGTATAAGTTGGGTAGGCTTTAATCTTTTTGATTTTATATCTTGTAAAAAATCTTCTAATTGTGGACGAAGATAAGAGTAGTGTGCATCTCCTAAAAGAAATGCACCCTCTTTAAGTCTAAGGAACATAAGCTATATTTGGGATTCCAGCATCTTCGTCTAGCCCCATCATAAGGTTTGCATTTACAACTGCTTGAGAAGATGCTCCTCTCATAAGGTTATCTATAGCAGAAGATATAAAAAGTATATTGCCTTTTTGTTTTACATATATGTCACAAAAATTTGTTCCTGCAACATTTTTCATATCTACTGGGTTTTTACTAACTCTTACATGTATAGCATCTTTATAGTGGTCATTCAACACTTCAAAAGCATCAAAATCACCATCAACTTGTATGTATATAGAAGATAGCATCCCTCTAGTTAAAGGTATAAGATGTGGTACAAAGTTTACCTCATCAAAATCTACACCAAGTTTATTTGCTATCTCAGGAGCATGTCTATGCATCAGTGGATTATATGCAAAAAGATTATCATTTACATTTACAAAGTGTGTTACTTCACTAAGTTTTTTACCAGCTCCACTAACACCTGTTTTAGCATCTATTATGATAGGGGTATTTTGAATTCTTTTATCCATAAATGGTAAAAGCCCTAAGATGGCAGATGTCGGAAAACACCCTGGGTTTGCAACAAGAGATGCACTTCTTAAATCATCACGATTTAATTCAGGAAGTCCATATACAACTTTTTCTAAGTTTTTAGCATCGGTATGTGGTGTATAAAACTCCTCATAAATACCTTGAGGAAGTCTATAATCAGCTGACAAATCAACCACTTTTACATCTAACTCTATAAGTGGTTTTACAAATGCCATAGCAGTTTTATGTGGAAGTGCTAAAAATACAAGTTCACACTCTTTTGCTATATCGTTAGCATCTGCTTTTTTAACCTCTTGTTCACAAACACCCATCAATGATGGATGCAATTTATCTATAGTAGTGTTACCCTCAGAGTTAGCCACATAAACCAAATCAAAATTTGGATGTTTTAAAAGAATCTTTACAAGTTCAAGACCAGTGTATCCACTAGCCCCAACTATACCTACTTTTATATTTTTCATAATCTATTTACACTCAAATACTATCTCTTGGTATTTAACTTCTTCTATCTCAAACTCTTTTACACCACCGGGTAATTTCATCTTACACTCATCACCCTCCTCTTTTCCAAGAAGCTGTTTAGCAAAAGGTGAATGAAAAGAGATAAGCCCTATATCAGGGTTTGATTCACAACCACCTACTATAGTATAAGTAACCTCTTCATCAGTATCAACATCTGTAAGAACTACAGTTGAACCAAAACTAATTTTTGAGTGTTCTAGTTCTGTTGGGTCAACAATCTTAGAACAAGCTATAAGTTCTTGAAGTTCTCCTAAACGGTTATCGATATTTTTTTGCATCTCTTTTGCTGCATGGTATTCTGCATTTTCTTTTAGGTCACCGTGTTCTAGTGCTTCTTCTATATCTTTTACAGTTTGAGGTCTTTTTACCTCTTTTAGGTCTTTTACTTCTGCTTGTAGTTTTTCATAACCAAACAGTGTCATTGGTTCAATTTTTTGCATAATTATATTCTTTCATTTTTTTTTATGATTATATCAGATAATTTGAGTTTAAATTCTTAAGTAAGAGGGCATAAATAACTTCAAACAACTTTCATTAACGACAAATCAAATTCAAAACTTTTATCTTTACACTCTATAAAAAGTATACATCCATCTTTTGATATAGAGATAGCATCATAAACTTCTTCTAACAATATGATTTTTTGAGAACTTTGAGGGTCATAAGCAAACAACTCATCATCTTCTATAACAAACTCTCGTCCACCACCACAACCATCACCAATAATACCTATACAAGAAATTTTAGAACCAGCCATCATCTAAGCAATCCTCTTTTGCATCTTTTTTAAACTCTTTTAATTTTGTTTCATCTAAATTTTTTAACTCTTCAAAACCATATTCCTTAAATAAACCACCATCTATACATTTGCACAAAGTAACATTATCCTCTTTTTCACAAGCTTTTAAAACATCTTGTTTTTGAGTTTCATCCCATTTAAAATAACTTATATACATAGGGTAAAGTGTCCAAATAGCAAAACCTATGGTTAATACTATGTTTGTTAAATACTCTTTCTTTTTGGTAAGAAAATACTGCCTCGCATCATAAATAATAAAAATTAAAAAAAATACCTCTAAAGTTATAATAAACCAATCTTCATCCATAAAATCAAACATCTATCTCCTTTATAAAAATTTTATTTTCATAATTTTAGCAAAATCTGGATTAAGTCAAGATAGTATTGCCATTTCAAAACAAACTTAAATATAACAGTAAGTCATAAAGGGGTAAGATGTGAAGTAGCTATTTCCGAAGGCTCTACTAGTAGAGTTAAGGAATAGATACTTTGCAGATTGCCCCTTTATGGCTTATCCGAAGGACGATGAGAAAAACATACACTTGACTTCGTTACAAATTCTTGAGGCTACTAGTAGCCCCTGCGATTTTGTGCCTCGCAATTGCATATTTTTCTCATCGCTGTTATACTTAAGTTTATTTTGAAATGGCAATAAAGATAGATGGAACAATTTATGCTTATATATTTTTATGAAAACATTACTTATACTTTTATTATCTATAAATATTTTTGCTTCAAGTCTGTATGATTTTGAAAAAAGTTATAAAACTCTAAATAATGAGATTAAAAAGATATCACACTCTTGGTCTACTGAAGAAAAAGTATCAATATATTATATGGTGTTAAGAACACATAATCACATTGTTTCAGCTATAGTATCAGATAAAACTGATATGCAAGATTTACAAAATATTAAACTTAAAACTATTGCATTATTATCTAACAACCAAAATATTAAAACTCTTTATAATGAAATGATAAAAGATGGTTTATCAATTATAGAGAATAAAAATAAACAAAAATTAAAAGAAAAACAAGAAAAAAATAGATTTATCATTTTTATTATAATTGCTTCTTTAGTTGGTATAACATTTGGTTTAATAATTGGATACTTTATATACAAAAAGATTTATAAAAAAGAAACAAATCCTCAAGAAAATAACCAAGAACAAAACGAACACTTAAAATATGAACTAGAAGAATTAAAAAATCAAAATAGTTCTTTATATCAGAATATAACTCTTATAGATAATGAAAAACAAACCTATAAAGATAAAATAAATAAACTTGAATCTGAAATACAATCACTAAAAGATGATAAATATAACATAGAGTTAAGCTTTAGAAATGATTTAGAAGATGCTAACCAAAAAATAGAAATCTTACTAAATGAAAAAAAGAAACTAGAAAGCACTATAGAGGAACATAATCAAAATAATTTAGATAAAAACTTAATAAATGAAGATTTTGATGAACAACTAGATTCTTTAGGGCATCAAAGTCAAGATATTTATAAAGTTTTAGATACTATCTCTGATATAGCCGACCAAACAAACTTACTAGCATTAAATGCAGCTATTGAAGCAGCTCGTGCTGGTGAACATGGTCGTGGTTTTGCTGTTGTTGCTGATGAAGTTCGTAAACTTGCAGAAAATACACAAAAAACTCTAAATGAAGCTAGAGTTGATATCTCTGCTGTTGTTGATGGTATATCAAATCTACAAAAATAATACCAACCTGAGTTCAACAATAAGCAAGAGACCATAAAGATGCTAAAATTCGATTATGGAAAAATTTATTGCACACTCACCATCTTCAAAACAAGCTTTACATATAGCAAAAATATCTGCATCTCTTCCGGTAAATATACTTATATCTGGAGATGTTGGTGTTGGTAAAAAGCTACTAGCCAAAGAGGTTTTACAAAACTCTATAAGTTATGAATCATTAGAATTAGAACAACTTATACAACAAAAAAATATTGATTTACAAAGTTATAAATCAATAATAATTTTTAATGTTGAAAATATATTAAACACAAAACAATTTTTTGAGAAACTGAAAAATATTAAAGTAATAGCTACATCTAACATAGACTATAAAGACTTACAAAATAACTTTCCAGTTAAAATAAAACTTGATTCATTGGAACAAAGAGAAGAAGATTTAGATGAATTAATCAAGATATATACAGATGAAGCTAACAAGATATACCTTTCAGATAAGGTAGTTAAAGATATTAAAATTGATATTTCTCAAAATGGGATTTCATTAAAAAAATCTATCTTTAAAAGTATACTTTTAAACTCTATAACAAAAGATGAGATGACTGATATGATGTATAAATACTTTATAAAAGAACTAGAAGGAAATAACAAATCATATAAAGATTTACTAGAGATATTTGAGATACCTTTGTTAAAAGCATCGAAAAAGATATTTAAATCTCAAGTACAAATGGCAAAAAACTTAGATATAAATCGTATAACATTAAGAAAAAAATTAAACACATATTTTGAGAGTAACTAAAAAATGTATGATAATAATTTTTATAAAAGCTTCATCTCAGAATCTATAAACCCTTTTGTATTGTTCGATAATAATGGAAAATTGATTGATTTTAATTATGAAGCAGAGATACTATTTAACTATGTAAAACCAAATATTTTATTTGAATTGGCTTTAGCTAATTCACCTCATAACTTTGGATTTGAACGAAAATATATAAACCTTAAATATGGAAAATCAAAATTTTATGCTATCGTTGTTGGATATATTGATGATGAATACATAGGGATTGAACTCTATAAACAAGTAAATATAGAAAAAGATATAGCTAAGATACATGATATAGAATTAGTAAATATTTTTAGCCTAATAGAAATCTCAAAAAGCACTAACTTTAATTTAGATATAACTACTATAGAAGAGATTTACGATACTTCTATACCTGAGACAAAGGTCAATATAAATGATTTTTTATTGACACTAAATGAATGTTTTTTACTTTTTAAAGATCAAACATCATTTAAAATAAAGTTAAATTTAAAAGTTGGTAAATATGAAGTTATCGATGGTAAAAAACATAATATTATAGAGATAGAATGTAGTGGAAATCAAAAGGTAGATTTAACTCCTAGACTAGAAAAACAAGCACTTAAATCACATATAAACATCTTTGAATTAAATGGATATATCAAGATGGAATTTCCAATGATTTTATAAAAAGCTATTTAAAATAGCTTTTTATTTTATTATCTGTTATCCCAACAAAGAACAGTTTTTCCATCTTCATTTGTTTCAGCTGCTGCCATTCCCATAACATTGTATCCACTATCTACATAGTGAACTTCACCAGTTACACCAGATGCCAAATCACTTAATAAATACATAGCAGAGTTTCCAACTTGGTCTGTTGTTACATTTCTTTTAAGTGGTGAATTTGCTTCATTCCAATTAAGAATTTGTTTAAAATCACCTATACCTGCAGCAGCTAGTGTTCTAATAGGCCCTGCACTTATAGCATTAACTCTTTGACCTTTTTTACCTAAATCAACTGCCATATATCTTACTGTAGATTCTAGTGCTGCTTTTGCTACACCCATAACATTGTAGTTTACAATATACTTTGGTCCACCTAAATATGAAAGAGTAAGTATAGAAGCATCATCACTTAAAACATCTTCTAAGCGATTAGTTAAGTCTATAAGTGAATAAACTGAGATATCCATAGCTATCTGAAATGCTTGTTTAGATGTTTTCATAAATGGCTCTGAGAGTGCTTCTTTAGGAGCGAAAGCAACAGAATGAACTAAAAAATCTATCTCTCCAAAATCTGCTTTTATCTTATCTGCGATACTAGCCATATGCTCTTCATTTGATACATCAAGTTCATAAACTTTATCACTCCCAAACTCTTTAGCTATGGGTTCAACTCTTTTTTTAAGTGCATCATTTAAATATGTAAATGCCATCTCAGCACCCTGCTCTGCACATGATTTTGCTATACCATAAGCTATTGATTTGTTGTTTGCAAGTCCTACTATAAGACCTTTTTTACCTTTCATTACCATCTATTACTATCCTTTTTTATTTTCTAGTTCTTGTGCATAAGTTATCATCGTTTTGAAATCTTCAACTTTTAATGCTGCACTTCCAACCAATATGCCATCTACATTTTCAATACTTAAAACATCTTTAGCATTTGCAACTTTTACACTACCACCATATAGAAGTGGTGCAGTTGATTTTGCTTTTAAATCTTTATGAATTTCAGCTATATCATCTAATGTTGGTGTTAAACCAGTACCTATAGCCCAAACAGGTTCATAAGCGATAATAATGTTTTCATAAGTAGTATCTATGCCATCATATTGTTTAGAGATATAATCCATCATAACATCTTTACCAGATTCTCTAATCTCTTGAGGTTCACCAACACAGTAAACTATTTTAAAGCCTAACTCTTTATAGAAATTAAACTTTTTTGCAATTATTTCTTGAGATTCACCTAAAATATGTCTTCTCTCACTATGTCCTATAAGTATAGTTTTTATACCAAACTCTTCAATCTGTTCTAGTCCTATCTCCCCAGTAAATGCACCATTTTTAGTAGCATAAGCATTTTGGACACCTACTTCGATGTTGCCATTAAAATCATCTAATGATGATGCTGTTGGAAAAACTAAAACATCCTGAGTTATGTTATTTTTATGAAAAAAACTGTCTAACTCAGTTATATACTCATTAGTTTGTTTACGAGTAAAATTTGTTTTTAAATTTGCAGAAATTATCATCTGATTAGTCTTCTTTTATAACAAGTGGGGCAACACCTGGAAGTATTTTACCCTCAAGAAGTTCTAATGAAGCTCCACCACCAGTTGAGATAAAACTCATCTCATCATCTACACCAACTCTTTGAACAAGGTCTGCAGTATCTCCACCACCAACAACAGTAGTTGAATAACTATCTGCTACAAAGTGAGCTATTTTTGATGAACCACGAGCAAATTTATCTATCTCATAAACACCCATTGGACCATTCCAAAGGATAGTTTGAACATCTGCTAAACCTTCTCTATAGAGTCTAACAGTAGCAGGACCAATATCAAGACCCATCCAACCATCTGGAATCTCTTGAGCTGTTACTATCTTACTTACTGCATCTTCTGCAAATTTATCAGCAGCTATAACATCAACAGGTAGGTAGAATTTAACACCAAGTTTTCTAGCTTCATCCATAACATGCTGAGCATCACCTAGTAAATCATCTTCAACAAGAGAGTTTCCTATATCATAACCCATCTGTTTTAAGAAAGTAAATGCCATACCACCACCGATAAAGATTTTATCAACTTTTGGTAATAGATTTATAAGAGCTTCAAGTTTTCCAGAAACTTTACTACCACCAACAATAGCAGCAAAAGGGCGAACAGGTTCATTTATAAGTTTACCGAAAAATTTTATCTCTTTTTCTAGTAAAAAACCAGCTGATTTATGTTCACTATCAAAAAAGTGTGTTATACCCTCCACAGAAGCATGAGCTCTATGACTTACACCAAAGGCATCATTTACATAATACTCAGCAAGTGAAGCTAATTTTTCAGATAATTCTTTATCATTTTTAGTTTCACCCTTCTCAAAACGAAGATTTTCTAAAAGTAAAACTTCTCCACTTTTAAGTTCATTAGCTTTACTAACAGCATCGCTACCAACAACATCACTAGCTAAAACAACATCTCTTTTTAAAAGATGATGAAGTCTTTTTGCAACAGGAGCTAAAGAGTATTTTTCAACCATTTCACCATCTGGACGACCAAGATGTGAAGCTAAAATAACTGCACAATCTTGATCTAAACAAAAGTTTATAGTAGCAACTGCTGAACGAATTCTTCTATCGTCAGAGATATTTAAAAACTCATCCATTGGTACATTAAAATCACAACGGATAAAAACTTTTTTGTTTTCTAAATCTAAGTTTTTTATATTTAAAAGTTCCAAAAAATTCCCTTATTTAGTGATATGTAAAGCCATATCTACAAGTCTCATAGAATAGCCCCACTCATTATCATACCAAGCCATGATTTTAACCATATTTCCACCGATAACCTGAGTTAAATCTTCAGCTACAATAGAACTATACTCACAACCTACGAAGTCTTGAGAAACTCTCATCTCTTTATCCATAAGTAAAAGACCTTTTAGGTTTGTATCAGCAGCTTTGTTAAAAACTTCTGTAACTTCCTCTTTAGTAGTGTCTTTTCTTACAACAACATTTAAATCAACCATAGAAACATCTGGAGTTGGAACACGAACAGACTGACCATGAAGTTTACCTTTTAGTTGAGGCATAACAAGACTGATAGCTTTTGCAGCACCAGTTGTAGTTGGTATCATGTTGATAGCACCTGCTCTTGCTCTTCTTTTATCTTTTGAGTGTTTTACATCTAAGATATTTTGGTCATTTGTGTATGAATGTATAGTTGTCATAAGACCTTTTTCTATACCAAAAGCATCATCTAAAACTTTTGCAACAGGACCTAAACAGTTTGTAGTACAAGATGCATTTGAAACTATCTTTTGACCAGCATAAAGATGCTCATTTACACCCATTACAAATGTATCTGTTGCAGTATCTTTTGATGGTGCAGAAAATAATACTTTTTCAACACCATTATCTATATGAACTTGAGCAGATTCTTGAGTTAAAAATACACCAGTACACTCTAAAACCATATCTGCACCACAATCAGCAAATTTTAAATTTTTAGGGTCACGGTCTGAAAACACTCTAATTTTATGTCCATCAATACTAATATGTTCATCATCAACTTGTACAACTTCACTGTTAAATGTTCCATGAACTGAATCATTTTTTAAAAGATAAAGCATCATATCCATGCTAGCCATATCATTGATAGCTACTAATTCTACATCGTCTCTAAACGCTGCTATTCTAGCAACACATCTTCCAATTCTTCCAAAACCATTGATTGCTATTTTTAATGCCATATTGTTCCTTATTGATAGTTAATAAAATAAAATTGGGTTATTATACAAAAAATTAGTTATAATTCGGTTTAAATGGATAAAACACAAACTATTGCACTTTTTGGTGGCTCATTTGACCCACCACATATTGGTCATGAAAATATTGTCAAAGCTTTACTTAATTTAGACTATATAGACAAAATTATAATTATGCCAACTTTTTTAAACCCTTTCAAATCAAAATCACATGCTCCAGCAACTTTAAGACTTAGTTGGTTAAAAAAGATTTTTAACCAATTTAAAAATGTTGAAGTTAGTGATTATGAGACAAATCAAAATAAAAAAGTACCATCAATACAAACAGTTGACTATATTTCACAGAAATATGATAAGATATACTTAGTAATAGGTGCTGATAATTTAGAATCATTAGATACTTGGTATAAGTATGAAAAACTTAAAAGTAAAGTTTCGTTTATCGTTGTGACTAGAGATAGGATTTCCATATCTGATTCTTTTATAAAGTTAAATATTGATGAAAGCATCTCTTCAACTAAATTAAGAAAAAATATTGATAGATTGAAGTTACCTCTTCAATGTGCAGATGAGATATATAAGTATTATAAAAGGATATCAAAATGAAAGTTATGATAGTTGACGACTCAAAAACAATACTAAGAGTTTTAAATTCATTACTAGCAAATAAAATTGATACAGAATTAAAAATAGTTGAGTGCAATAGTGGAGAGGAAGCTTTAGAAAAGTTAAAAGATACTCAAGTTGAGCTGATATTATTAGATGTTGTTATGAATGGTATGGATGGTTATGAAACTTGTGAAAAGCTAAAAGCAAATCCAAAAACTGCAGAGATCCCAATTATGTTTTTAACTTCAAAAAATGAAGAAAAAGATATTATAAAAGGTTTTGATGTTGGTGGGGTTGATTATATATTTAAACCATTTAGAGAAGCAGAATTTATAGCAAGAGTTAAACTTCAAATAAATCTTATAGAGTTTAAAAAACAACAGTTTGAAAACTTACAAGGTGAAGTTTTATTAAAAGTTGGTGAAATTGGTGAAAGCCGTTCAAAAGAAACAGCAAATCATGTAAAAAGAGTGGCAGAATATTCTTTACTATTAGCTAAACTTTATGGTCTATCAGATAAAATGGCACAAACATTATATAATGCTTCTCCTATGCACGATATAGGAAAAGTATCTATTCAAGATAGCATACTAAATAAACCTGGAAAATTAACACAAGAAGAGTTTCAAACTATGCAAAGTCATACTATTGCTGGATATGAACTATTTAAACACTCTAAAGGGGCTATCTTAAAAGCTGCCGCAATAGTAGCCTATGAACATCATGAAAAATTTGATGGAACAGGTTACCCTAGAGGTTTAAAAGGTGAAGAGATTCACATATATGGTAGAATTACTGCTTTAGTAGATGTTTTTGATGCATTGGGAAGTGATAGAGTATATAAAAAAGCTTGGAAATTTAAAAAAATTAAAAACTTATTTATAGAACAAAAGGGTAAACATTTTGACCCAGAACTAGTGGATTTATTTTTACAAAACAGTAGTAAGTTTAAAAAAATTAGAGATAAATTACAAGATAAAATATAAATAAGTAAGAGGGCATAAATAATTTCATAACCAACAACATTTAAAAGGTTTAGATTTGAGGCAAACTTTGCTTGGCGATACTGGTATCGTTAAGTGAAGTTTAACGAAGAAGACAAGCCTTTTAAATGTTGCCCTACGGGTGAAACAAGAGGCTATAAGCTACTTCGTTGAAAACTCTTGAAGCTACTAGTAGCTCCTGCGAATTTTCGCCTCATATCTTATAGCCTCTTGTTTCATTGGTTGTGAAATTATTTATGCCCTCTTACTTAACAAAGGAAAATATATATGGAAATTCAAAAAAGACTAGACAATATAGTAGAAGTACTAGATATGAACAAAGCAGAAGCGATTGAGGTTTTTAATCTTCAAGAAAAAAATTATTTTGTAGATTTTGCAATTATTGCTTCTTCTCTTGGTTCTAAACATACATTGGCATTACTTGATCACTTAAAAAAAGATTTAAAACCAGCAGAACACTTTAACTTCGTTGATGAAAGTGGGGATTGGGTTGTTGTAGATTTAGGAGATATTCTTATACATATAATGACAGCTGAATATAGAATAAAATATGATATAGAAAGCTTTTTAGATTCTTTAAAAGATGGTATTGATGGTGAGGCTTTATAAGCCACATCCATCAATATTAAACAATTTACTCACTCGAACCAGTTAACTCTTCGATACTTAAAATACTATCAATATCTAAAATAGATATCATATCTTCACCATCTTTTTTCAGACCTTGTATATACTTTGGATCCATACCTAAACTCATATCTGGTGTTATACTTAAATCATCTATATCTACAAATTTAGTCTCTTTAATTTTATCTATCACAATACCTATAAGTTTATTTTCTTCAGTTTTTACAACTATAATCACT
>Ga0256836_1000711_pt1 | contig 16699 bp, 24 predicted proteins | sample 4561380metaG_FD_185974 | JGI IMG/M metagenome (GOLD analysis project Ga0256836, IMG submission 185974) | Hydrothermal vent microbial communities from Guaymas Basin, Mexico - 4561-380 | ecosystem: Environmental > Aquatic > Marine > Hydrothermal vents | place: Mexico: Guaymas Basin | collected...
TTTCTCTTCTTTGCGCTTTGAGGCGAAATGAAGCGAATTGATTCTTTTATATTCTCCACTGCGATATTCATCTCATAAGGTTTGCGAAATTTTTCCGCAGTTGGGGGCGTTTCCTCGTTTCATTTTCGCATGACAGTGTCCGACTGTGTTAGGGCCTAAAGCGGAAGATTTATTAATTATTAAAGTAATACTTCCGTAAGAAATTCGCGGGGGTCCCCCAATGGAAGAAAAGGACCTGCACTATTTTATCACGCGCATCATCAATCCCGACTTGAATTGGATTGTCGTTTCATTGCGCTCTTCTCGGCGTGTTGTGCATGGTCGTGATGGATACACGGGATTGAGATGGACCGACCACACTATTGCTGATTCTCTGGCCACCAAACTGGAGGAATGGCGGGACAACCTGTGGTATAAGTACAAGCGGGATTTCCCCGCGAATGGAAAAGCTATTCTCGATGAGTTCTTTGAGATTTTGGTAGAGATTGAGGCAAAGCTCTCGGATGACCCAAATAAGGAGCGTGTTCTGCGAGGGCTTTGGGAGCTTGCGGAATCAATGGGCGAGTACCTTGGTATGGGTGAGTACGTGTCTCAGAAGGCTAAAGAAGTTAAGGAGAGGGCTACAGAGATACGTGAGAGAGATAGGTATCTAAGAAAAAGAGTGGAGGAAGTGAAGACCTCTAAATCAAAAACACGCATACATCCGTCACGATATTCAAAATCCCCCTTAAGGGAAACTGCAAAGGTCAAGAAAAACGGACATTCTAGACGGGTTCACACCAAACATTTCTCAAAGAAAAGAAAAAGACGTGTTTTAAAAACTGCAGTCTGGTGGATAGTCACAATCCTTGTTCTCTCTGTGGGGGTTGCATGGATTTCCACAGGAACACCGAGCGGAATCACACAAGTCGCAAGAGACTTATTCTCAGAAGGCCAGGGACTACTTGAACCTCACGAGACCTATTATAATTACTCCGCTCGGCCAATAAATAGAACCTTCTCGTACTGCCTGAGAGGTCAGACTGGTGCGATACGTCTTACCCTTTATGGAGGCGTCGTTGAACACATGGAAAGTATCTTGCGCACGGTTTATTCTGACCAGTTGGACGAATATTGGGACATAATGGTCGATAGACTCATCGATGACAAAGTTCAAGACGAATATTTAACACCCCTCGTCGAGAAAATAAAGAGTATAACAGACGACCCTGACGACCAGCTGAGAATCGCCGTGAGTCTCGTTCAGATGATTCCTTATGATTGGGATGCATACAGCTCGGTCTCGGATTATATGAAATCCCCATATGAAGTTCTGTATTATAATAAAGGGGTTTGTTCGGAAAAGTCATTCCTTCTCGCATACCTGTTGAAAAAATTGGGCTTTGGAGTCATATTACTCGACTATGAAGCTGAGAACCATATGGCGGTTGCGGTTAGATGTCCACTTCAATACGCCAACTTCCAGTATGGCGATGAAGGATACTGCTTCATTGAAACCACCCGTCCGACAATAATAACATACATTCCTGATAACTACATCGGCGTTGGTGAGTTAAAGTCAACACCGCACATGATATTCGTGAGTGACGGGCGAGAGTTCACAGGGGTCGTTGAAGAATATAGGGATGCTAGGGAGTATGAAAGACTGGAAGAACTTGCCCGTCGTAACAATAACGTCCTCCCTGAAGCAGAGTATTCAAAATGGTGGCACTTGGCCAGCAAATACTGTCTACTCGATGATGGGAGTGAGGGGTGATTAATTATCGGGTCAAGGCGCGCGTAGGATTGTTATTCGTTGACATTAGCAGGTTTGAAACCTAAGAACGAATGGGATCATGTTAGAGTCTGCGTATGAGTTTTATTACATCCTCTCTTTTGATGTTCTTCAATCCGCTGATTATGTTATCATTGTTTTTCAGCAATATTTCCGCGGCTATTGGGGGATCGCTAGTCAGGAGCCGTTCCCATATTTCAGAGGGATTCTCAAAGTCTATGCTGTAATTGTCTATATCAAAAGGGAAATTCTTAAAGGACCCATTTAAACTTTGAAATGAGCTTCCAATGTTGTAATCTGCGACTTCTCTGATGCTGAGATAGAATTCAAGAATGTCTTTGTTCTCATCAGCATAATCTGCTTCATCGGTATATCTATTCCTCCTAAGAAGGTTGCTAGTATGTTCGTAGAAGCGTATGACTTTTTTGTGGTGACTGAATTTATCTCCCAATAGTCCCTCATCGATGAAAAAAGGGTCTTGATGTAGTTTCTCCGATAGGTCATTTCGAGCAATATGATAAAGGTAGTAATAGATTCTATTTGCTATTGTCCTCCAGCCTATCTCGTTTATAGTGTCATCATTGCGAAGAAGTTTGTGAATTTGTTTGGAAATAATGTAAAACTTTTTGGGGTCCACTTGAGTACCCCCTTCAGTCTGCCGGCATTAGAACTATCTTACTGGCCAGGTCTCTGTCAATCTTGCGGAGTTTGCGTTTTATTTCCAGGAGTTTTTTGAGGGGACTGTCTGTTTCTCCTAGTATTATCGAGACGATGATACGTTCTTCACCATCTTCAGGACTTTTATAGAGGGTTATGCTCTCTGGTTTGATGTTAAAGTTCGTTTCAAAGATTTCTTTGATTTTCTTCTGGAGCTGTGGAAAGTTAATTTCGAGCTCTGATGTGCGTTGGCTTGTTAGTTCGAAAGACTTGAGATGGGATATATCATGATACAATGCTGAAATTGCAATTTGGGCGGCGATTTTGGTTAGTTGGGCAATAAACTCTTGGTTAAGTTTGGAAGGTGCATAACTTTCAAATTCTGCCCTTCTTATAGGGGATGTTAATTTAGACTGGAGCTCAGAATCCTGAGAGTAAAATAGGATGCTACTCTGAGTCCGCACCATTCTCCTCACCTTCCTTGCTCTGTTGTGATTCATAGGCAGTTATGAGGTTGTACAAATCGGTTAGGAGTCTCTTCGCGGTTTCACGGCTCATTATTATTCTGGCTATGGAGACATACTTACCTTCGTAGCCCACTCTACCCTCTGGAGTTATCACGAGTGAGACTTTGGGTTTAAGGAATTCGATGGCGATGGAGCCATCGTTGAGGAGATTTACTGCAGCAGCAGTAGCGTAAGACTCTATGAACTCATCCCCAACTTCAATAATCTCTTTCTGTGGAGCTTCTGGCATTTTTCTCCCTCATTACGAGATTAGTTAAAACAGTTTAAAAATCATGATGGTCGTGAATCTCAGGGGTGCCATTTCTCGTCGAGTGGTTTGAGGAGACTCCTTCCGGTGAGCTTTTGGTATTCTTCATCGAGCTCGAAGAGCTTCATGAGGTCGTCCAGGATTTCTTCTGGAGTGGCTTTTCTCAGGAGGTCCTTCCAGTTGTTGCTCACCTCAGCGAGGTAATAAAACCTCTCCCAACTAACCCCGTATTTCTCCTCAATGCTTCTTAGCTCTCTTTTTATTCGCGCGAGCGAGTTTTCGGGCTTTCTGACGAAGGTAGTCTTGGAGGCGTACATACTTCTCGCCCTTCTGAGATTTGATGTAAAGTCCCCTTAACTCTTTTGGTCTGTAAACCAGCTTGAGGTTATCGCCGAAGTGCAGGTGGTCGGTCATCTTGCCTTTGAACTGATGGTGGTTCTTGCCGAAGACGGGCTTGTTGAATATGAGCACTCTCATGGTTTCCCTCGAGGGGGTTTTCCGCTTCACGACGCGGATTGGCTTTTTCTTCTTCCGCTTCCCCACTTTCAGCCCTCCTGAAATAATGAGAGGAGTTGGGGGCGCCCTCGCGCCCCTCACTTTCTCTTCTTTTTGTGGTGCCTGCTCAGTATCTCCCTCTCGTGCTTGGTCAGGCGCTTTCCTTCCGCAACTTTCCTCATGACCTCGTGGATGGTTACTCTCTTCTTGCGGGCCATAACATCACCTCCCGTATGTTTTCTTCAGCCAGTTCAAATCGGCCCGGGCGCGGGCCTTCAGGTAGGGAGCTATCTTCGCGGCCCCGGCCAGGAAGGCGACTTTCTCAACTGTCTTCTTGTACCCGTACCTGCGAACGGCCTTCCCGAGGGCCTGGTGCCTGACTTTGGCCGGAGCGTGGAGGCTGTACCCGTACTTCTCGAGGCTTCCGGGGTGTTTGACGGGGTTCCACCTCCGGGTTCGCCGAGTCACGTTCCCACCTCCTCACGTCTCTCTTGAGTAATTGTAGAAGAGGTCCCACAACGTCCAGGCGACCAGGAAGACGACGAGCATGAAGGTCATGCTGCTGTTCCGCAGTGAGGGTGCCTCGCCGAGGATTCCAAGGCTCATTGCCCACCCTATCAAAGCGCCTCCGAGGGCGGCGAGTGGGCTGGTAGTCTGGACGAGGACGACGATGACAATCGCGAGGATGAGGACCTGCGGTAGGATGAACCTCATCAGGGAGTCGCCTTTCAGGGCGAGTTTTATCGTGTCGCCGAAACTTCCGCCAGAGTCAATGAAGGCTTTCGCGTAGGAGTTGATTGGCGTGATGTTTACGTACGAGGTGATGTTCTTCACCAGCTCGGTCGCGTTGACGGCCTGCTCGACGTTCAGGCTCTCACACTGGTTTTTGGGTTGTAGGTAAACGTCGAGCGTGTTGACTGGCGTGAAGAACTGAAGGATTCTCGGCAGATAATTTGTAGCGCTCACGTTCAGCTTCACGGTCTCGTTGTACGGCAACGTGAGGAGGCTCGGAATGAGGCTTATCGTCGTGTTGTTCGCGAGCATGGCGACGCTAACATTCGAGATGGGGATTTCAGAGTTGTTCTCGATGTCATACACATGGAGCGAGGGGATTGAAACCCGCTCGGCCGTCGCCCCATAGTTCGTCGCGTCCAGCTCCTCCGCGAGCGGGATTGTGGGGAAGATGGGCGCCCGGTTAAGCCACTTTCCGTTCGCCGTGTCCACCGAGTCAGGAGCATAGAACAAGACGAGGCCGTCCTTGGGCGGGTCGAGCGGGTCCTCGTAGATTTGCTTAATTTCCTCATCGCTGAGAGAGCGAGCATACAGGAGCAACATGTATACTGTACCATTGAACAGTCCAGAGGTCGGCGAATACGCTCCGATATAAGCTGAGTTAAAAGATCCAACATCATCAGTAGAGTATCCGTAAGCAGACGGGTTATAACTCTGAACAAACTGTCCATTTATATAAGCCCTCACAATACTATCATAACCATAGCTAAAAGCAAGCATGTACTCCTTCTTTGTTTCGAGCTGATAGTTCACAACAAAGGAAGAAATCCTATCGCCATTTCTATCCCACAACTCCAGCCAAGGTTTGTTAGTGGATGTTATCCCAAGAATGATCCTCCATTCATAACTTCTAAAGATTTTTTGATCATTTGAAAGATCTTTAGCTGTGAAAAAGACAACAAGTGTTGGCCTTGGCGCTGAGATAATATTGTTTATATATACATAATCATCCACGCCGTCGAAGTAAAGCCCATACGGCGCGCTCGCGGAGGGCGTGCTTTCGCTCACGGGGCGGAGCGGGACGTAAGTCGCCCCGTAAATCGTGCCGTCGTTCCCGTTGCCCGACTTGTCAAGCCACTTGTTCTGAGCCGTGTCCACACTATCGGGAGCGAGCCAAAGAACAAGCCCGTCCGTCGGCGGGTTCAAGGGGTCGTTGTAGATTTGCTGGATTTCTGAATCAGAGAGGGCACGGTTGTAAAGGAGAACTAACACAACATCACTTACAAGACCCTTTGAAATCCCAAGAGGAATCCCTGAAGATGAGCGAATAAATGACTCCGTAAACGTTCTTTCTTCAACATATGAGAAATTGTTTATAACAACCCTCGACCAGCCAGCATTAACGTCAGCCTCAGCAGTAATCATTGTGTATCTTCCAAAGCCGTCATACTCGCTTTTACTAATAATTACCTGTGGCTCTTCACTTGCATTTGTATAAAAGCCAAACCTCACAAACCAGCCAGCTATTCCATCGTTTCCAAGTTGTACATCTAAATAATAGCCTGCTCCATTTTCAGGTCCTGCATAGTTCGTCTTATACAAAATCTGCCCTGACCATCTATCCAAAGGGTGCCCTGAACGTGGATACTTCAGAATAACAACAATAGAAAGCCGATTCTGCAAATCAAGACTAGCTGAATCCTGAACCTCAACATAATCATCCTCGCCGTCGAAGCTGAGCGCGTAATACTGCGTTTCTCCCGCCCGCACCGGGGCCGTCACTACGAGCAGGGAAGAGAGCACAAGGAAAAGGATAAACAGGGAAGCGTGCCTCATCACAGCACCCTCCCGAACAGTATTGCGATTATCACGATGATGTAGCTCAGATATGTGAGAATCCTCAATGCGTTTGCCCAAACGTCGTTTAGTCCGAGGGCACGCCATAGGTAGTAGTTTCCACCGACTACATTAGAGAAGAACGTTTTTATCACGTCGTAAGCGCTCCACTGCAATGGAGTGTCCGGATTGATGTTCTCTACTTTTTCCAGACTCTGATTCAGCTGTGGATACTGGTGAGTGTCTACGTAGCTGAACTGTGGATAAGCGGTCCCAACTATTGCCACTGCAAGGTTCAGGATGAAGATGAAGTACATGAAATTGAGCCCTGCGTTAGTCAGCCCCATCTCAATCACCTCTTGAGGATGGCCTGTAGATTATCAAACTCAGCAAGGCCAGACCGGTGAGCGAGCCGAGAAGCCAAGCCGGAGTGCTGAACATTCCTGCAAGTTCAGCGAAGCCAAGGATTCCTGTTGTGATGAGAGGGCTGAGGAACTTCCAGCGGGCTGGCGCTATGAGAAGCCCACCGACGCCGAAGAGCCCCATGAGCAACCACCACGGAAACACTTGTGATGGGATGAGGCCTGTTCCTTCCTTTGCAAGGTACACTGTCATTGTCTTGGAGAAGCCAGAATCTGCCGAGATTTTCACAACTGCCTCGTCCGCTCCTATAGGTGGGAGAAATGTCGCAATGTACTTCTGCGATGTCTCGGGAAGGGTGAAGCTACTGATGAGCTTCGCACCATGGTAATACTGCACCGTCAGGTTCCAGGCTGTTGTTTTTCCAGTCCCATCTACGAACTCTATTTTCAGCGTGCCGTTGTCCCACCAGGCGTTTGCATAAGTCCCGGTAACGTTCTGCAGGTTCGATGAGAGCAAGAGCGTCAGGCCCTTCCCCGTGAACGTGAACCAACCTGCAGCCCTTGTTACGTTGTTTTTGTCCGTGAATGAGACGTAATAGCTCCCTCCGAGGATTCCTATCACGTCGTTCGAGCTTTTCAGCTCGTCAGCATAGACTATTTGCCCCTGAGCGTTTTTCACGACCAAAACTCCCGTCTCTGATGGAACGACGTAGATTGGTTCAATTGTTCCGCTCGCGTCGCTGGAGAGGAACGCTATCGAACTCTGTAGTGCGCTAACGAGATAAACCGAGCTTGCACCGCTCGCGCTGAGAATTATCTTGTAAGTGCCGTTTGGAGCCGTGTAAATCTCATCTGAGCCGTACCAGGTTGTTGAGTTCAGCAACGAGCCGTTCTGAGCGTAGTAGCTGATTGTGAGTGGGGTTGGCAGGTGCGTGCCTCCGTCGGGGTACACTTCTATGAGACGCCCTCCAACCTGTATACTGAAGCTTTCTTGGCCTTGGAGCTGGAGAATGTATTCCTCAGAGACGAACGAGTTGTAGAGAATGAACTCGTCAATTATGCTCCCTGTTTCCTGCTTTACATCGCCAATCCGGTCGAAGCTAAAGTTTCCGTTCCAGTTCAGCTTGAGTATAGTGGAATTCATTAATATATATCCATATCCAGCCTTCCACCCGATTGCAATTGGGACGTAGACGCCGACGGGAATCTGAACGCCTTGTAGAATATAACCCTCGCTCGTGGAGTTGACGAAAAGCTCCCCGTTTGAGTTTATCCCAAGAACCGTCTTGTTTCCATCTTTCAGGATTGCAAGTGGCTTCGTTCCGTCCCACTTGAGGTAAAACTTCAATGCACCCTGCGCTAAAGAGGTCTTGTTCAGCAGGACCTCTGTGTGGTTCAGGAGCAGGCCCTCTGGAGAGTTTGCGGCGCCTGGAGGGTAGTATTTGAACGAAATGAAAGTGGAATTGATGGGGTAGGGGTCTCCTGTTAAGAAGGTTGCGAAAGTCACGTCTCTTACCTGAATCGTGTTTCTGCCGTTCATCTCGACTTTTATGTCGTACGTGTTGTTGTAAAATCCTGAAAGCGGGACTGAAGCCGTGAACGAGCCGGATGCAGATGGATTTGATGTTGCTGAGCCGGAGAAGACTTTTTCACCGTTCACGTACACTGTGATTGTTACTGGATACGTGTAGGCAGAGGCCCCATCATACCATGATATAGAGAGATAGAACCCTCCGAGATACTTCGGCGCTGGCAGGGAGAGAAGTTTGGAGTAGATGACAGTCGTACCGTTCAGCGTTATGTTAGGGTTTGCCGTGTCGCTGTTTATAGTGTATTGGTCAAAGTTCAAATAAATAACTTGGCTCGCGCTAACCAGCCCGGCGGTGAAGACCAAAGCAATGAAGAGGGCCAGCCAGCGCCTCATTCACATCACCCGTCTCTGCTGGCTCTCGTAGTAGAACGCTCCGACGATTATCGCGACGAATGCGCCGAAAATCAGCACGAGCGGGGTCTTGTTCCAGAGCCCGATGAACTGACTGACAGAAGGGGCCGTTAGAGGGTTTTGCATGGCTGGCTGTATGATTGGTTCGTTTATTGCACTCAGCACTAAACTGAAGACTGAGAACACGAAAATGACGAAGAAAATGAAGAGTAGCCCTAAAAGGGCGTTTCTATAGAATCCCACGCTTCCTCCCTCCGCGCGATTTTGGAACAAGGGGGTTCGGGATTTTTATTGGTGTGATAGTGAACAGCGGCGTGTCGTTTTTCCTTCCCCATCCAACCCATGGGCCTTTGTATCCCCCACTCCCCGCGAACATTCCCCCTGCGAATGGAATTGGAACAGCAGGTGGCTTTACTCTCGGTTTTCTTGTCCTGTGAGGAAGTTTCCCCGGCGGGAAGAATGGAGGAATATCATTCTTAGGTCTGGTTTTTGGGGGCTTCGGCGGTTGCCATGGAGGAATGTTGAGTGTTTCGTCTTGTATCTCAATTGGCGGGACATTTGGTGGGGGAACGGGCGTTGGAGACTCATTCTGCCCCTGCATCTGAATGTCCCCTGCTTTCTGCTTTCTAAGTTGCTCTTTTAGCTGATTAACATCGTAATCAAGTTCCCAATATGGGATAATCGCTGTCCCATGCTTTTGAACCGTCATTGTTCCCTGTTTCTGCTTCTGTTTTGCCAGCTCCCTTTTTAGTTGTTCTAAATTGTAGTCGAGTTCCCAATACGGTGGTTGAATTTGCTGAGGTGGCTCTGGTATTCTTGTAGGAGGGTCTAAAACGCCTGGAAGATTCACAAGGCCCAAGCTGAAGGAACTACCTGAAAGCTTGTTTACTGCACTCGCAATCTCTCTCTGAGCGTTCTTCATGACTCTGTAGAACTCTGATTTTGTTTTCATCGCCCGCGTTGCTTCGCTTGCCCTGGTCTTGCCCATGCTGACTTTCTTAAGCGTTGATTTTGTTATCTGAACTGTCTTCTGACGTCCACCTTTACCTGAAGCCAGCCCCGAAGTTTTCTTACTCTTTCCGAACAGGCTCTCCAAAAGCTTTTCATCTGACGTGTAAAGCTGTTCCGGAAGGCCCTTTTCTTGCTCTAGGAATTTCATCTCGTCTGTAGTTGCAAATTGTCTCGTCTGTTCTTTCGCCTTCTTCAGTAGATTACTCACATCAATCACATCGTCAGCATCGTCCGCAGTTTCGAGCCTGAACGTTGTCCTATGCTTTGATTTCGTGTTGATTGTCCCTGTGATTAGGGCATCGTTGTCAGGAACCTCCCTTGGAAGCTTAACAACGTCATATTTTGGGGTGCCATATGGTGCTCGAGGTCTCTCCGGCCTGAATTCGAGTGGAAATTCTTCCTTCCTAAGGAGAGTTGTGGTAAGCCGTTCTTGGTTAGGGTCCTTCACAATAACCGGGGACCTCTTGTAAGTTTGGCCGGCGAAAATCCTGCTGTTCTTTTTCGCGAAGTTTTTCCTAATCAGGTTTCTTCTCGTCGTTGCAAAAGCTGAAGTAAGGCCCTTCTCAAACGCATACATTCCTGCAAAGTCCCCGCCAAGAGTCCCGACAACATCGCCCCACGTCCCGCCATTCATCTTGATTTCGATGCCCTTTGCCACCTCGCTACCCACCCAAAGTCCCTTGAGTGTTCCTGTCACTGCCTTGACAACTGTTGGGTTCGAAAAGACCTTTTTTGCGGGCCTCAGTACTTTCGAAGTCGCGTCAACAACAGGCTTTGCCCTGCTTTGTCGTATGACGTTCGCAATTTCTGGTGTTTTCCCCAAAATGTCTCCTGCAATTGTTCCAAGCCCATATGCTAACCCAACCTCTGCAGCCGCTCTGCCCGCATAGTATTCAGCTTTCGCAAGGGGGTCGAGCTTTGTAGGGTCAATGTCCCTCCTCGCAAGCGAGCCCATTCCCGCCAGGAAGACCCCGAGCCCTGTGTAAGCTGTTTGAGTTGAGGGGTCATAATATGCAGGTTTTTGATGTTTAAGACGTTCAAATTCTTCCTGAGTGGCTGTTCTGCCCTCCACAGGCACATACAAATCAGGCTCAGGGTGGAGGGATGTCTCAATAGTTCCCGAGAACAAATTTTGCTTAGGAGTTGCCTCTATATCCTCAAGCGTGGTGTCAAATTTCCTTGACGTGTTCTCTGAGGCCATGACAGAGGTAACACCCTGGCTTGAGCATGGGCTTCCTGTCATTGGTCCAGACGCGGGCGTTGTGGTAGTTTGGGCCTGCTGGCTTTTCTGAGCTTGAACTTTTGCTTTTGTGATGAGAGCACGAACTGAAATTCCATCAACGTAAAGGTCAGGCCCAACGGGCATCATCTCACCACCTTCCTCACAAGTTCGTCCAAATCTGTTGATTCAATCTTCTCGCTAATCTGCTCGAACGTGAGAGCAATTCCGAGCTTCTCGATGATTTTGTCGCCAATCTGACTCGCGAACTCGCGAATGTGCCTGTTCTTCAGCTTGTTGTAGTCTGCCTCGTCGCCAGGGGGTGAGAAACGGAAGTTCATCGTCGGCACTATGCCAGTCTGTGAGACAATCTGTGAGAAGCTGACTATCTTCGCCTTCCTCTTCAGCGTCATCGTTGCAGAGAACAACTGCCACAGGCGCGGAGGAACCCAAGCTCCAGCATAGCCACGGCGGTAGACATGGACAAGGATATCAGTACGGCGGTGCAGAATGTCCAGCTCCCAAAACGCTGGAGTGCAGAAGATGAAAACCTGTCTCAGTGCCCCAATGCTCTTTATTGCCTCGTCGAAGAGGACGTTGAATGTGGACATCGAGCGCCTGTGATGAAGGACATTCTGAGCCTCGTCTATGATGTGGACTGTTCCCGCGGGCGTCTGCTTCTGACTCCTGAGGGCCTTAAACATCATTGCCACATCTGCCGCGGTAAAGTAGACGTTCTTCGAGAGGTCGAAACGGGCGCCGTGGTTGTCGCGGAGATAGTAGGCAAGACTCCTCGCGAGGGCCGATTTTCCAGTCCTCTCCCTCCCATCGATTAGGATAACCAGGTCCTCATGGTTTTTCATGGCCTCATCAAACGCCCGCCCGACCATCTCGAAGAACTTGTTCATGCTCATCCCTCCTCGGCAGGAAGAGTCTGCGGTACGTTCAACTGCATGATATCGAGAAGGCCGTGTTTCACAGCGAACTTCACAAGAGCCTCTGCGACCGTGATGAGAACATTTGCCTTCACGTCAAGCGGAAGCTTCTCAGGCTTCAGCTCGAGGTTCTTAAGCTTCTTAAACGTCTCAAACGCTTTCCGCTCCTTCTCTGTTAGCTCGTCAGGGCTAATTTTCGGTTCAATGAGCGTGAAGGCCTCATCAGTTGCCGTATAGAGCTCGTGGAACAGATTCATACTGAAGTTTCCGCTCAGGAATCTGCTCCTAAACTGAGCGAGTATGTTGTTCAGTTCGAGAAGGGAAAAAGTCATGTAGAGGCGAAAGGCCTCATGGGGCATTGCCATGTTCTTCTTGAGAGCCTGCGCTTCATACTCCATGAAAACGTCGAGCTTCATATCTTCACCACCTTTGTGGCGTTCTTGGCTGTCTCGTTAGCCAGTTTATGGAGAAGTTCAGGAGAGATTTTGACATCAACCTTCGGCGGCTGCTGGCCCTGAAGGAGCATATAAGCAAACGCTAAGCCGATTATGATGAGCATTGCTGCGAAAGCGAACTTCACAACGTCGCTCTTGAGGATAGAGCTCATTTCGAGAGCGTACAGCTCCATGTTACCGGTCAATTTGGGGGAGGTAATGCCAGTACTATACTCTCCAATCAGGGCCGGGTCTACCTGGCGGACAACGAGAACCTGTTTGTCGCTCGCGAGTTCCTCAAACTCGAGATTCTGCTTGACTTCGATGACGTGAGCGTTCTTGTCTACAAAAGCCCTCATTTCCTGCTCCTTCGCCTTCAGAGCTTTCTCAATCTGCTCCAGCGTCCGCTCAAGCTCCTCCTTCTGCTCATTGTCCTCGACATTGGCAATGCTGTTCGCAAGCTTGTTGTAGGCGTAGTTCAGCTCAAGATAATCCTTTATCATGTCCTCTCTGCCAAGCTCCCTAAGAGCTGTCAGAATCGCGAGCATAGAGGGGTGAATGCTTGTTCCGTACTCAGTTGAGAGGATGTAGAGCGGTTTTCCCCATAGGTAAGTACGATGGGCAGGGTTGACGATAAAACTCAGCTTCGACTTCCCGAGTTTCATCCTTAGCACATTTCCAATGATGTCTGTCGTGTACCCAAACTTTGTCACTGTTCCGTACAGGAGATACCAAGCACCTCCACCTGGAAGGCGACCGCGTAGTATAGGACCTCCAAGGGCCAAGCCGAGGAAAGCTATGAATGTCGCGACTATCGCGAAGAATATCAATCCCATGAGGATTGTCGAGTCGATCAGTACCGGCGTTCCCACTTTCAATCACCTCCTAACCCGAACAGAGAGAAACGGCGCTTTGGCCGGGTTGGCACGTTCGCCTGATAGCTGATTATCTTGCTAATCTGCGTTATCTTGTCGAGAAGGTGGCCCTTCCTCGCGAGGCTGAGATGCGCGTCAACGTAGAGCTTCATCTGTTCAAAGTCCTCAATCGCCTGTCTCAAATCCTCATCAAGCCAGCGCGGTATCTTGCTGACCTCAAGCAGTTCGAACTTTGCGAGTGAGGCCCGAAACTTTGCGATTTCTTTATCTGAGAGGTTTGCAAGCGCGAGGCCCGGATTCTTCAGCACCGTGAACTTTGACATTGAGGCAGGGAAGTAGCGCTCGTTATCCTTAATCGCAGCGATGAGGACATCATGACTCTCAAAGCTCGGCGTGGCGTCAATCTCAGTCCTAAACTCCTCAATGATGTCGTTTATGTTTGGCTCATCAGGCATTCACATCCCTCCTCCTAAACGACAAACCCTGTAGGGCTATTGCGAGAATTCCAATCATCGCGAAAGCCCACCAGATAAAGGCAAGCGCCCACTCGGCGCCGTTGAGAGTGAGAACGTCACCATTAGCAGTGATGTAAGTGAGGTTGAAGCTGTAGAATCCTGCAACGAGGAAGAGAACAACAGACATCGAAAGGAACGAGAGCTCGCGCTCAATCATACCTGCTATGAATAGGATGACGGCGATTGCGACAATGAACATGTAGAGACTCGTGAGCATGATGACCACCTCGAAAAGGGTGGAAAAGAAGGAAAGGGCTTCAACCGCCGCGATAGAAGGCGTAGATGGCACCAATCACGAGGCCAAGGACGCTGACGAAGATGGCCAGACCCCACATGCTGAAGCTCTTGCCGACATAGCCCTGGAAGGTCTGGTAACTTGGGTAGAGGGTGCTATTCTGTGGAATGTTGGCAGAAACCTGCGGCTCAACCTGCGCAACGACGAGAAACGCTATGAATGCTGTGATGAACACTGCTGCGAGACCAAGACCAACGCGTGGGTCGAGAGAACCCCTGCGCTTCCTCGTGCTGACGAGTATCCGTCCAGTCTCAAAACCGTGCTTCCACGCGTCCTTCAGACGCTCCAACAACATCGTCACCTCCGAGAGTCATTCAAAATAGTAAACTACGGTGCGAGCTTAAATAGGTTTGTCGGGCAGAAAAGAGGGCCGTTTGAAAGCGCAAGGGCTATGAAAAGACAGCACTCGTGAAAGCCATCATTCTAATAGCAGATGACATAATATACTATTATTAAATGCGCGAAAAATCAAAACGAAAAGATTGCAAAGAAAAAGGTCGTCAGGGGCAGTCGGGTGAGGCCTCACAGCTCGGCCTCGAGAAGGGCTTCGTAGACCTCAAAAAGGACCTTGCGCGAGTTGGCCTTTGTTCTCTTCTGAAGAAATGGAGCGAGCTTTTCAGGTTCAATGCCGAGGCCGACGCTTAGAAGGGCGAGTTCATAGACCTTTTGCCTTGAGTCCAGGCCGTACTTTTCGGCGAGCTTCTCAGCGAGTTTTATGAGTGGTTCGTTTTCACGCAAGTATACATAGCCCGCCGTCTTGGGCTCCTTAATATATCTTAATAAGAACACCTTTTTCGGGTCAGTCATTTTCTCACCTCCTTAACAACAAACTCTTTTCTCCGCCCTAACGCAACAACCGTTATCGTCGCAGCAGTGAGTAGCAAGAGAAGCTTGACAGGAACTTCAACTGTTGCATCGTCAGGAATCCTCCGTATACCCACTAACGTCGTCGCAATAAGAACTGCCAAGACCATGTTGGTTATACTGTCGATTATGAGTGAAAACCTCAGCCACCTGCTTGTTCCTCTGTCGAGCTTTCTCCATACCTTCTGCTCTTCATCTAAGAGATATACCTCTGAATCTTCCATACTCATGGTCCATCACCATCCTTTTTACTCAGTTCATTCCCTATTATGCGTGCGAAATACTCTGCATTGTCCCGAACCCACTCGTCAAACTCAAGCTTCTTTAGTCCCATTATGAACTTGGCCTCCTCCTCAATTTCCTTGCGCACATCCCTCCAAAACCAAATATAGACTCCCACAATCTGCAAGAGCAAGAAGATATCAAACACCAACAAGAACATCGCCCACGCGTCGCTCATTCTCCATCACCTCCCCTATCAACTCTCTTTGTGAAAATTACAGTTGTCCCATTCACAACGAGGTTTGGATCGAGAGGTGCATGCTTTTTCATTTGTCCCACCCCTTTAGTAACATTCAACATTGCCCCTAACCCACATCCCAATTGCTCCGAGCACAGCCATCACACCAAACGCGGTAGTAATGAATGGTGGAAACACTCGGACATCAGGTACGATAGAAACCATAAAACCGGGAACACCTATCATCCACATCGCGCTGAACACGACGTTCCAATGTCTCCCAAGCCATGTTTTTTCAATTTTCCTCCAGTGTTCACAATATAGGTATGCCGCAATACTCCCTATGCCAATGGCGAAGACAATTGCCAAGACTATGGTTCCAATAACGATCAAGATGGTGCCGGGCATCTTCATCACCATCCCTCCTTATGAAAGGGATATCCAGTCCGCCACAAAGGCGCGAACTTCTTCACATGAACAGCCTGCCGGGGAAGAGGCTTTCCAAGCGGATCCACAGCTCTGAACTGCTTTTTAGAGCGCTCCCACTGCGGCTGGTAGTTTTTCATCTTGGTCTCGTTGGGTACCTCAACGCGGAAAATTATGAGCCCTAAATCCCACTCGATTTTCATGTCAAATATCCGTCCAGGGAGCCTACTCCCCTTCATTCCGCTCCCTCCAGCACCTTCTTCAAATCGGGCAAAACACGAGAATACGCCTCGTCGGCGAGTTTTTCAAGCTGGACATAATACGCATCGAGGACGTTCTTCGGCTTCCGACCCTGAATGAAGTTCACCGCCGCGGGCGGAACACCCTTTGAGACCAGGAACGTTGAGAACCACTTCCTGATTGTTGACGCCGAGACCTTGCCGTAACGCAGGTACTTCCTCGCCATGTCTTCAGTATAGCTCGACTGGAAAAGCTCCTCCGCTAACTCGCGAGGCATGTAAGCGTAGTAAACCACCTTCGTCCCCTCGTGCCTGAAAAGCGGATACTTGGCAAAGTTCTCATGATAAATCAGCCTGTCCCTGCTGAATGAATTCAGGAGTTGAACCGCGTGCCTCAGCCTTATCCCGCTGTAAGCCAAGAGTTTGAAGAGAAGAAGCTCCTCGCGCCGGCCGTGCTTTCTGAAGTAGTCATACGCCTCAAGAATCTCCTCGGTCGTTATGAACTTCCCGCTTGCCTTTGTGGGCTTCAGCTTGACGATGTTCTTTAGTTTCTGATAAAGCTCGAAGCTGATGAGGTCATGCTGGTAAAGAAAAGTGAAGAACTTCCTCAGGCCCTTCCCAAGGTTTCTTTTTTGGCCCTCTTTCAGGTAGGAATTGCGCAGGTCCTCAGTGGTCTGTATCTTATGGGCACCGAAAAAGCGGTTGAGCGCGCTGAGGTAGTCTTTCGCTGTAGCCTCTGCAACTTCGGCGAGGAGAGCCTTCTCGAACTCTGCCTTATGCGCGACCCACATCTCGTTTAAGCTGAGACGCCTTCCAAGCCGGTGACCCGGGTTCAAATCCCGGCCACCGCACCA
>Ga0256836_1000713_pt1 | contig 16673 bp, 27 predicted proteins | sample 4561380metaG_FD_185974 | JGI IMG/M metagenome (GOLD analysis project Ga0256836, IMG submission 185974) | Hydrothermal vent microbial communities from Guaymas Basin, Mexico - 4561-380 | ecosystem: Environmental > Aquatic > Marine > Hydrothermal vents | place: Mexico: Guaymas Basin | collected...
ATAAGATAAAAATTCTTGATGAAGCAATAAAAGATAAAAAATATATTCATATTATTTGGCAACCAGAACTCGATACTTATGGAGGCCAAGAAAAATTAAATATCAGAGTTTTTGATATAGAATTACCTGATCAATGATTTAAGAACTGCTTTAGAAAACCATAGAAATTAATAAAATGAGGAGAGACAAGCTCCTCGTTTTTATTAAAAAAATTTAAAAGGAGGAAAAATGGCAGAGACTCAAACTCAAATGGATTTGGACGCGCTTCTCGAGGAAGCGCTCCAAGAAAGCGCTTCAGAGAGCGCAAATGAGACTTCGGAAAATGACGGCGCCGAGGAGGCGCCGAGGGTTGAGAGCGCTTCGCGCTCTTCATATTCAACTAAAGCAGAGTCTGGGGTGTAAGCCCCAACTCTGCTATTTTTGTCGTTGAAATTTTCAAAAATTTTATTTTTATTAAAAAAATTACTGAGGAGGAAAATATGGCTAGAAAAAGACAATATTCAGTGGAACAACTCATATCTTTATTAAATAAATTAGAAGAAGGTTCTTTTAATTCGCAAAAACTTGCTAATTTAACTGGAATTTCATATCCAACAGTGAATCGATATATACATGCTTGGAAAAATCCAGAAGAAGCAAAAGTTCCAGAAAGAATTAAAGATGTTGTTTTTATTTGGAAAAATTTCCAAAAAACAAGAGAAACTATTATAAAAAATATAATTAATATTCCAAATTGGATGAGAATTAAAGAAATTTTAGAATTTTCAAGAATTATAAATCATCTGGAAGAGAAAAAAATTCCAATTACATATAAAAATATTTATGACCAATGGAAAAATGTTAATTCAAAAATAACTTATCAAAGAGTAAAGGATGCTTATCAACATCTTGAAAATATAATGAAAGCATCTTTTTTTATGGATGAGAATAAATTTTTTCAAGAGACTGTTTTTTCAAAAGTAAATGAAAATTTTGAAAAAAGCAAAGAGTCTAAAAAAGACAAAAAAGAGCAAAAAGAGATAAAAGAGATAAAAGAGATAATTGAAAAATCAAAAACAATTACAATTACATTTAAAACTAAGAATTTCGATATTCAAGTATTAAAAGATATCGAAGATCTCTTAGATATTGAAATTATTTCTTTTAAAAAGGAGCAAAAATGACTTTCGAAGAATTCTATAAAAAAATAGAAACTATCGTCAGAAATGATGGTGATGAGACTTTAAATATAAAAAATTTTATAAAAAAAATGATTTCGGAACTAGAAGTCGAATATTCGACTCCGAAATCAAGAATAAAATATGTTTCTGAATTTAATCAGATTCCAGAAGAATTGATTAAATTTCTCTGGAAAAATAAAGATGAATATAAAAAATATTTAAACGTTGAAGAATAAATTAATTTCTTGACCTGGGCATGTCATTAAACTGCCTGAAAAATTAAAAAAAATTAAGGAGGAAACATGGGTCTAGATATTTATATTTACAGAGTAACTAATGGTACATTTAAAGATTTTTATGAAAAATTTGAAAATAAGATGAATTTTTATGAAAAAGAAGAAAAAATTTTGAAAAAATGTTTCAATAACTTCGTTAATGATAATAAAGAAAAAATAGATAAACTTATTGATGAATTAAAAGATATTCTAGATAATAATTTAAATGAAGAAAGATTAAAACATAAATTGTTTACTATTACTATTGAATGTCAAAAAAATAATTGCGATGCTAAAGAGAAAAAAGATACAATTAAATGGAATGTGTTTAATTGTTTTGGAATTTTAAAAAATATTTTTTCGGAGATCACAGAAGAAAAAAAAGATGAGATCATTAAAAAAATAATTGAGACTACTAAAGAATTTGTAATTAGAGAAGAAGAAAAAAAAGCACTAGATGAACTTGAAAAAGAAGAAAAAAAAATTGGAGATTATAATGATATGCTTGAAGAAGTAGCATACTTTAGAAAGTACAATCATCTTGTGGAATGGGTAGACGAAAATGTACAAGAAGTTGAAAATGGTGATTATATTAAAATTACAAGAGAGCAATTGCAACAATTACTCGAAGATGCTAAAAAAGCTCTTCAAGCATATAAAGAAGGTGACTTGGATAAAGTAGACGAAATTATGCCAACTACTTCAGGATTCTTTTTTGGAGATACTGAATATAATGATTATTATAAAAGAAAACTTGAAGATACAATTGAGCAAATTCAAAATGTTCTAAATAATTATTCTGACAAAGAATTTGTTTTTATAGCAGATTGGTAATTCAAAGAAAGGAGAAACTATGGAAAAATTAAATAGATATAAAGTTATTGAAAAAATAAAAGGCGCCAAAAATAAAATTTTTGGCGCTGAGTTTGTTAAAAAAAATGGCGAAAGAAGAACTGGAGCTTTTAGACTTGGTGTTACAAAATATTTAAAAGGAGGACAAAATAAAGTTGTCCGTCCAGATAATTCGTATTTAACAGTATTTGATATGCAAAAAAAAGAATACAGAACTTTGAATCTTAAAACACTTCTGCGCCTCAAAGTTGATGGTGTGGAATATGAAATCGTAGATTAAAGAGCTTTTTCAGCTCTTTTATTTATAAAAAAAATTAAAGGAGACGTAAATGGAAAAAATTAAAAATTTTTTTAAAAAACTTAAATCTGATAAAATTTCTTTTTATTCTACACTTAATATTCTATTATTTATAATATTATTCTTAGTTGGTATAACTATAGATGATAAACATAAAAACTTTGTTTATCTGTATGTTTTTTCAATGTTTCTAATTTATACATCTGAAAGAATTAAGAATGAATTGTTTGATCCAAATAATTCCTTTAAAAATTCAATTTGGACTATCGCATATATGCTTGCAATTATTTTCATCGCATACAATTATGCTCCATTATATACATTATTTTTTATAGTTTTAGGACTAATTGTTGATTTTTTTGCCCCAGATTTAAAAAAATTTTTAGATAAAAAATTCGAAATTGAAATTGCTGATAGTGCAAAAAATGCAATTTGTAAAATATTCTTAGAATCTTTTTCTGATCATTATTTTAATAAAAATAAAGGAATTACATCCTTATCAATAAAAATTGATGAACAGCCAGAAAAAAATATTAAAGTTCTTATTATGTCAGAAAAATTATATAATGAAAAAATAAAGAAAATCGAAGATAAATTACAATCTACTGAAAATTCTCAAACTGAAAATTCAGAAAAGGAAAATAAAAATGAAAGTTAATCATTCAAATAAAAATACGAGACCTTTCTTCACATTTGAATTATTTGAAAAACTTGAAGAAATTAATATTGATCCAACTCTTAAAAATGATGATAAATTATATTTAACAGATGATGGAAAAATTACTTTAAATAAAACAGATAAAGAAATTGAAATTCAAGACGAGAATTTAAAAAAATTAATTCAAATATTTAGAAGTGTAAGAGAAAAAAGGAGCATAAATGTTAAAAATATATAAAAGTTTAGAAACGCCAGAAGTATTCATTGAAAAAATAAATTCAAGAAGAAATACCTACTGGTATTTATACCTTGGTGATAAATTAATTAATGAAGATAAACTTTTTCATAGAATGAATAAAAAACAATTTGATATTATTAAAATTTTACAATCAAAAAATTTTAATTTAAAAGAAATTTCTCTTATTGAGTTAAAAAATGAAATAAATAAATTATCATCTAAAAACTCAAAAATTCTTTTAAATTTTATCGATAAATTAGAAAATGAGTAAAATAAATAGGAGGAAAATATGTTAGAAAATGTTAAAATTCATGGTTATCAATTAATAAAATGTGGTGAATACGGAGTAGAAGAAATTCTTGATGTATTTGATAATTTAACTGATGCTGAAATTGCTTTAAGTAAAATGAGAGAAACATATATAGATAATATAATTGGAGAAGATGATACTTATTTTACAATTGAAGATGATTATGGAACAATTTACGCTTACCAAATTATACCATGTTTTAAAAAGGAGGATCAATGAAAAAACATTCAAAAAATAATGGCTATTATAAATATTATAATAAAGAAGGTAAATCTTGTAGAATTAAATTTGATAATAATTTTAAATATATCGAAGAAAAGAAAAAATTTGATATAATTATTAGATTTAAAAAAGAAGACGAAGCACTTTGGAATTATCACTCACCATTCAAAAAATTTAAATCAATATTTGAAATTATAAATTATATTTTAAAGAATTTAGAAAATGATAAAATGATTTTTAAAATTTCAAAATCTAATTTTGATTAAGGAGACTAAAAATGCAAGAAAAAAACAAGAACGAGAGAAAACTTGCAATTATTTCAATGAGTGGAGGACTAGATAGTGCTACGCTTGTAGCGCAAGCTCTTTATGATGGATTTGATGTTTTTATTATTAATTTTAATTATGCTCAAAAAAATTCAGTTGAACAAATTGCGGCTGATAATCTTTTTGATTATTTTAAGAATAAATATATCTCAAACGGTCAAATTATTGGCCGTCAAAAAATTAATTTATTACCACTTATGTCTGTATTTTTAAATACATGGAAGAATATGAGAGATTCCGGAAAAATTCAAAAAGAATCAGGGCATCAATTTTATATGCCATCAAGAAATCTTTTATTTGCTGTAATTTCTGAAGTAATAGGAGAAATTATTGCTTTAAATCAAGGATACGAAGAAGTTCATATTGGACTTGGGATTCATAAGCATACCGAAGAAGCTTATGGAAAAGAAAGACCTCAGTATTGGGATATTACTCCTCAATTTGCTAAAAAACTTCAAGAATTATTTGAATTAAATGATATTAAAAAAATTAAAATTTATACTCCATTTGTAGATAAAACTAAAGCAGATGTAGTTAAAAGAGCACTAGAATTAAATGTTCCTTACAAAATGACATGGACTTGCTACAATCCAAGTATTAAAGAAGGAGTAGCTATTCCATGTTTAAATTGTGAGGCATGCAAAGAAAGACAACTTGCTGGAGAAAAAATAGGGATACATGATATAAATGTCTATCAAATTATTTTAGAAGGAGAAAAAAATGATTAATCAAGATAGACAATTTTTTAAAAATATTATAAAACATTTAAAAGAACAAGGATATTCTGCAAGTATCCTTGATAATTATCATGGAAGATTTTTTGAGCAGGCAAAAGCTGCTCTTGCGACTAATGCTCCTCAAGCATTTGTACACTCTTTAATCTATAAAGAACTCTATGATAAATACGGAGATAAAGCATATGAAATTATTCAAAAATTATCTCATGATCAATTTGGAAAAGAAGACTGGTTATATTATTGAAAAAGCTTTTTAGGCTTTTTCAATTTATGATAATTTTTGAAATACGAATTAAAAAATAAGGAGTCAAAATGATTAGTGAAACTAAGCAAAAAATTATTAATAAAATAAAAGATATTTTAGAAGAGCAAGAAAAAGAGCAAAAACAAGCAGGAAAGTCTTTATTTCAAAATATTTTAATAAATGATAATACTATTATTTTAATATTATCACAACCTATTTCAAAAACAGAAATTGAAGGGCTTACTAATTTTATTTCTGAGTTATTAATAAAAAAATTATACAATGAAGTAAGTTCCCAAGAATTAAAAACATTACCTACTTTAATTTTTAGTGAACTTTGTGAAGGTAATGTTTGTTCAAAACTCAAAATTGAAATTTAATTTTTGACCTAAGTATGTCGTTAAACTGCTTAATAAAAAAATTAATTTAAGGAGAGTAAATGGCTAAAATGTTTAAACTAGTAACAGGAGATTATGTAATCGCAAACGAAATTATCGAAGATGCAGAAAGAGAGGTTTATATTGCTAAAGAACCTTATAGTTTAATGTTTGATCCAATTCAAGGTGGAGTTGGAGCATTACCTTATGATATTCAATATACTAATAAAATTCAAGATGAAGTAGAATTTAAGAAAGAACATGTAATGCATATTCTTGATGAAGTTGATGAAGAACTTTTAAAAGGAATTGAAGAAACCAAAAAAAAATTTAAAGAACTTAAAACTGGAATAGTTCAACCTTCAAATAATCAAATCATTATGTAAACTTAAAAGGAGTTTAAATGGTTGAAGTTGATGTAAATATTAATAATGATGAATACGAAGTAGAAACTGTGAATCAAGATCCAGAAATCGAAGTAGAAGTTTCTACTTCGAGAATTATTGGAGAAATAACTCCAGAGCTTTATGGAGCATTTGTAAAAATTTTAAGCTTCCTTGCTCAAGGTCAAGGAAGTGAAGACATAATTTTCATTAATAACGGGAAATTAAATACTAAGAAATCAATTGGTACTATATATTCAGATTTATCAGAATTATTTGGTAATAATTCTATTGAATTAATTGATCCAAATAATGCGGTTAAACTCATGAGTTTAATTAAAGGTGGAGATAAAGTAGTATTTATTGAAGATGAAAATACATATATTATATCGGTATTTGATGAAGATAAATTACTTAGATCAATTAAATTAGCAAAACCGGATATAGCTCCGGAAGAAGTTATTACAAAACCGGAAGTTGGAGAAAAACTTTTTGAAATTAATATAGATGTTTCGAAAATTGAAGATGCAATAAATGCTCAAAAAATTCTTGATGTACAGTATTTTAAATTGGAATTTGATGAAAATTTTGAGCTTATAAGTATTGCAACTCAAAATGATGAATTCAAAGAAATTTTTAAAGAAGCAAATACGAATACAAAAACTTATAAAGTTTATGATCTTGGTTTAATCTCAAAACCCGATGAGTATAAATTAAAAATACATAAAAATAATGATACAATCTGGTTTAATGCTCAAAATAATCTTGGGTTAGTAGAAATTGATTATTTTGAGCAAATTGATGAATTAAATGAATTCGATTCATTTATGTTATAATCATAGAGCGTTTTTACGCTCTTTTTTTTGTCGACAAAAAAAGAAAAAAATAAAATAAAGGTGTAGTTATGGGGACAATAATCTGTTTTTTTGTATCTTATATTATAAAAGAATTTATTACATTGGTAGTAAGATTTAATGATCATAATGCTTAATTAGGGTCCTTTTGGACCCTTAAAAAAATAAAAGGCCGAATAATAATTATTGTCCCCCTTCCTTTTTTAATATTAAAATAAATTAAAGGAGAAAAAAATGAAAGAAATAGTTTTAATCTCATGTGTTTCCAAAAAATTAAATGGGGAACACGAAGCATATAAACTTTATTCACCAAGTACACTTTTTAAAGCAATGTGGAACTACGCTTTAAAAGTTTTAAAAAAAGATCCAAAACATGAAATATTTATTATCTCTGCAAAACATGGATTAATTAATCCTTTTGAAAAAATTGAAAAATATGATGTCACGCTTAAAAAAATGTCTAAAAAAGAAAAACAAGAATGGGCTAAAAGAGTTGTAAATCAACTTAAAGAAAAATTCGATTTAAACAATACAAAATTTTTAATTTTAGCTGGAAAAGATTATTATGAGGAATTAATTAAATTACTTCCTCATTATGAAATAATTCCTAATCAGCCATTACCAATAGGAAAAAAAGTTCAATGGTATCATAATCAAATTTTGAATAATGATTTATAAGGATAGCAAAATGAATGAACATACTAGCGAATCTAATGAAATTTTAGTAAATGGTTTTGAATATCTTGAATCTATTGGTAAACCTAAAAAAATTTTAAAAAATATATTTGATAATTTATTTTGTAAAAAATTTGAAATAATAAATATAGATTATAATACATTGAAAATCATTACACCATTCAAAGATTCAAGTAATGATTTAATTCAGTTTTTTATTCAAACTCATTTGATAGATAAAAAAATTAAAATAACAGATGATGGTTATATAACTCACTATTTCAATATAAGAAATTTAGATATTTCCTATGTTAAAAAAATTGTAAAAAATTACAATTTAATATTTAATTCAGATGAAATTTTTACTTTAATTGATTTTTCTGAAAATAATTTAATATCGGAAAAAATTAATGATTTAATTCAAATAATGATTTTATTATTAAATTCTGAAGAATTTCTTTAATTTAAAACTAAAAAAATTAATCATTGAAATAATAATATTGACAGAAAAGAAATTCTGTCTTTTTATTTTATTAAAAAAAATTAAGGAGGAAACATGAAAGTTTATTCATTTTATATTCAGGAAAGAGGAAATAATGAAGAAAAATTTCCAGTAATTATTGCTCAAAATGAGCAAGAAGCAATTAAAAAATTAAAAGAAAAATATCCAAATATTTTAAAATTAAAAATAAGGCAAATTATAGAGTGTAAAGAGTAAAAAATAAAGGAGGAAATATGACTAAAACACTGTTTTTAAAAAATCCAGAAAAACTTAAAGAAGCTCTGGATTCAATGAATTTGAAAGAAGTTTGTGCTATCGAAACAGAATATGGTGATAAAGTAATAGATGAAAATAAAGATCCGAGAATTAAACTTGCTTTAAATCATCACGGATCTTTATCACAAAATGATCCACCAAGTAAAAGGTGGGATTTATATGAAAAACTTAAGAAACCGTTTGATGAATTTCTGGTTTCTCATTTAGATTTGGATACTCTTTTTGGAATGCTTTGGGCATCCAAAATTTTAAGACCAACCGAAATTGCTACTAAAGTCGCAGAACTTGTAGCAATTTCCGATTTAAAAGGTTTTCATTATGTCGAAGAAAAAATTTTTCCAGAATTACACCCAAATATCAAATATAGATATTTGGGTGTAGGAATGATTGCAAATAAATACCTAAAACAACTTGAAGTTGAAAAAGACTATGAAGATGTAAGTAAAATTGCTCATAAAACTCTTTTAAGAATCAAAGACTATATTATCGATGGACCAACAGAAATTGAAAAAAGAAAAATTATTGAATGGCTTGAGGAAAGAAATAATAAAGCAAAAGAAGCTCTTGTAGAAAAAACTGAGTTTATGAATATTTTTGTAAGCGATGATTACAATCCAATTAGCGCTTACACTGTTGATGGAGAAACAAAGCCTTTAAATTTAATATACATAGATAAAAATAAAGCTGTAATACTTGCAGCTTACGATGAAGAAACTGCTAAAAAGTTTTTTGGAGAAAAAGGAGTCATTGAACCACTTCAAAGATTCTTTGGCTCTACAGCAGGAGGTAGAATTTCGGTTGGTGGAGCTCCAAGAGAGCTCAAAGTTGAACCTGAAAAATTTTGGGCATTTAAAGAATTTCTTGAAAGAGAATATTTAAATGCTCAAAAAAAATTAATTCAAAAAAAATCAATTTAATAAAATTAAAAGGAGTGGAATATGTATATTATAACTGAAGTTATATCTGATAGATTTAAAAGAAAAGATGGATCATGGCTTGTTGATAATCAAGGTTGGTTACATTTTTGTAAATCAAAAGAATCATTAGATAAAAAACTTAAAAAAATTAAAAAAGAATACGAAGAAAAAAATTACCGAATTGATGATTCGGGAGATAATTGGATAAGATATATTGATCCTGATAGTAATAACACATATGAAAGATTAGCAATTATTCAATGGTATAATACAGAAAAAATTAATGATGAAGACATATTAGAAATTTGCTGAGAGCTTTTTTAGAGCTTTCTAAAAAAGCTCTCTTTATCTTTTTTAAAAAATATATTATAATTAAAAAAAAATTAAGGAGGAAATATGAAAGTTTTTAGTGGTTATTATATCAATATTGATGATCCATGTTATCATAAAGTTGTATATGTTCTTGGAAATACTAAAGAAGAATGTATAGAATTACTTTCTCAAATAAATGTCGAAAATTTTGAATTATTAAAAAAATCTATAAATTATTTGTGTGATTTTAATGAACTTGAAGATTTTGAAAAAAAACTTTTTCAAAATTCAAGAGTTCATATCTTTGATGCAGAACATTGTTAATTCAATAAAAAAATAAAAGGAGGAATTATGTTCAATCAAGAATTAAAAAAATTAAATAAAGAAACACTTTTAATGGATTTATCTACTATAGATCCTCATGAATATGAAAATAATAGAAATTATTTGATTAATTTTGAAAATATTAATTTTGATTTATCGCAATCAAATCCTGAAAAAATTTTAGAAGGATTTGATTTAATTAAATTTAAAAGTAAATTGAAAATTTTTAAAAAAATAGTTCAGGATAAATTTATAAAAATGATGAATTCAAGCGAATTAGAAAAATATATAATTCTTGCTGATTTTATTTATAAAACATTAGAAATGAAAAAATCAAAAAAAATGAAAGAAATTAAAAAAATTATTGATAAACAATTCGTTGATTTAAAATTAATAGCGAAAGAAAAATTTTTAGAATTTGATAAAGATTTAGATTATCTTATTATGTATTTAATTGTTTCAGACATAATTGAGGAAATTCAAAAAGATTTCTTCAATGAAAAAGAAAAACTTTTCTTATTATTTAAAGAGATTCTTGATTCAGATCAAGGATTTTTGAATATTTTTAGTTTTTCAAATAAAGATAAACTTGAAAACACAAAAGAAAAAACATTTTTCTTGGAACAAGAGCTTAAAAAGATGAAATCTAATACAGAAAAAGAATTATTCAAAGCCGAAATTATCGAAGCTTTACTTACTAAAATTATAAAGGAAGAGTTAAATGTTTTAATTTCTACTATCATTTTATATAATTATTCAAATTTAGATTAAGGAGAAATTAAATGATTGTAAATTTAAATAAAATTATTATAGATAATGAAAAATATATTATTCATGAATTAAAAGAGCACTTTATAAAAAAGTGCTCTTTTCCAAAAAATGATAAAAAAGCTATAATAAAATTAGAAAAAAGAATTACTAAAAATATAAATGAATTAATAGAATTTAATACTTTTATCCAAAGTCTTTTTTATAAAATGAAAAAAATAGGAAAATTTGAAGAATTTATTCATGATTTTCCGAATTTTGATTATGCCGAAGGATATCCTTCGCCTAAAAAAGTTTTAGATAATTTAGAAGACATTAAAATAATTTTTTATCAAAGTGATTCAATTTTAGAATTCGCTTTAAATTTATATTTAAAAAAAATATTAATAAATATCTACGATTCTGAATTTCAATATGAGATTTATTTTATGAATAATGAAATAGTTTTAATTTTTGATACTCTTTTTAGATGGTCTGGAATTGAAAAATATTTAGATTATGAAATGTCAGAAATAAATAGAATTTTTAGAGAATTCGATAATGAATTTATTAGTGTTTTATTAAAAATTTTAAAGTTTCTTATTTATAATAAAAATTCTGAAAAAATAAAAATCGAAACACAAATCATATAAATTAAATAAAAAAATATAAAAAATAAAAGGAGGAATTATGTTTATATCAAATATTTATGATTTAAAATTTAATGAAATTGTTGGTGATGAAAATGCTCAAAAACTTGAAGAATTCTTAAACGATTATTTTGAAATTGTTGATATCATTATTTCAAAAATTGATGATTTAAAATTTGAAATAATTAGAAATAAATCACTTTCGGAATTAGAAAGTGCTTTACAAGAGATTACTAAAAATGAAGAACTCAGTCAAGATGAAATAAATGAAATGCTTGAAAAATTTAAAGAATTTAGTAAACAAGCTGCTCAAAATGACAAATTAAAATATAAATTTTCTACAGTTAATGATATTTTAAGAAAAATTAAAATTAAAGATATAATTGAAAAAATTAATAAAAATGAAAAATTTACTCTTATATTTGATAATGTTGAATTTGTATTTAATGTAGACGAATTGAAAAAAATTTATAAAATTTTAGAAAAATATAACATGGTAAATAATGAAAATATAGATTTTTTTAAAAATAAACAATTATGGGACACTGATTTATTTCCGAGTTTATTAATTTTATTATCTCAAAATAATTTTAGGAATTTATTCTATTTTATAATTACGAATTTGGAAGAAGAAATAAAAAAAATAGATAACTCAGATATTCTAGAAATTATTTTAAAAGCATTTGAAAAAAAAGAATTATATTATTATGAAGTAAATAAATTTTTAGGATACATTTTTCTTACTGAAAGTTTTAATAATCTTGTTTATTCTGAAAAAATTGAAGGTAAATCTACTTATGTATTTCTTGCGTTAAATAATCTTTATGATGAATTTAAAAAAAATAATTTAAAAAAAGAATTTGAAGCGATAGTAAATTTAAAAAAAGAATAAACCATAAAGGTTTATTCTTTTTTAATTATCAAGAAATTTTAAAAGGAAAAAAATGGAAGAAATAAAATTTCTAAAAAATCAAATAAAAGATTTAAAAAAAATAATTGAAAATCTTATGAAAGATAAACTTACAGGAGTCTATAATAGACATCATTTAGATGAAACAATTCAGGAATATGAAAGAAAAATTAAAGAAAAAGATTATTGGTTTTATAATGTTTATTTAATAGATTTGAATAATCTTCATGAAATAAATCGTACTAAAGGCTATGATAAAGGAGATGAATACATTTTAGAAAACATAAATTTCATTAAAAATATTTTACGGAAAAATAATGTTTCCAGTTCAATTTATAGAATTGGGGGTGATGAGTTTCTTATTATTACTCAACCATATGATTTTATCCCTATTGAAGAATTCAAGAATAAAAATTTCGAAGTAGCTTACGAAAAATGGGATAAAAATAATTCTTTTAAAAAATTAATAAGAAATCTTGATATTCAAATTATTAAATTAAAAAGTAAGCATAATAAAATAAAATTATGTAGGGATTGTCCTATTAATAAACATCCAGATTTAAAAAATTTATTTGAAAAAATAAAAGAATCATCAAAGAAAGGAAATAAATGATTAATAATTTAGATGATAAAATTTTAATAATTAAAGATCCTCATCTTAAACTTGGTTTTCGTGATAATATTAGAAAATCTGGTTGGGAAAAAGATATGGAAAATAAACACGACTTTATTATTGAATATGCTTTGAAAAATAATATTAAAAATATTATTTTTACGGGAGATGTTTTTGATAAGCAAAGACAATGGAGTTTTAAGCAATTTATAAAAAATAAAGAAATAATTAAAAAATATAAAGAATCTAATTTAGAACTTTTTAGTATTGCTGGGAATCATGATATGTTAGATGGCAGAGAGTCTTTTAAAGAATCACCTTTTGATGAACTTGTCAAAGAAAATTATATTAATCATTTTGGAATTTTAGAATTCAATAATTCTATCTTTATTGGATATGATTATTATTTTATTCCGGATACAAATACAAAAAAAGAATTTTTAGCAAAAATTAAAAATGATCTAAAAAAGCTAAATTTATCTAAAAAAGCTTTTTTAGTTCTACATCAAAATATTACTCCAAACGAAACTCAATTTACTGATTTTACTTATACTGAATTAAGTGAATTTTGTAAGCAAAATAATATTATCGGAGTAATTTGCGGACATTATCACAAGGGATATGAGACCCAATATTTCAATGATATTCTTTTTATTAATCCTTGGAATTTATGGCGCGTTGTTCGCGATTATGAAACAGAATTTGACTTACATAAACCTGAAATGGTTGAATTAATTATAAATAATAAAAAAATTCAATATAATCATATTAAAATTCCTTATAAAAAATATAATGAAGCTTTCGATATAAAAGAATTAGAAATTCAAAAAGAATTAAAAAAAGAAACTTTTTCATTTTTTAAAAAATTTAAATCTGCTCAAGATTTGAAAGATGTTTCAGAAACTGATGATAAAAAATTACTTGAAAAAATCAAAGAAGAATTAAAAGAAAAATTAAAAGATAATAACGATAACTCGGAGTTAACCGATGAAAAAATTGAAAAAGCTCTTAAATTAATTCAAAATTATTTATCGTAGGAGGTAAAAGTGGAAATCTATAAAGAAATACAAAGTATATTAAAAGAACTTAATTTTAACATAAATCAAATACCAGAAAATTTTTATTTAAAAATACCAAAAAATCAAAAAAAATTATTTGATTTAATTTTTGATACTACTTTTTCTGATATAGAATTACAAGGTCAGATTAAAGATTTTGATATTTTTGTAAAAAGAGAAAATGATATAATCAAAGCAATTAATTATATTAATCCAAAAGAAAAATATGAGTATTTTTATCCATATTTTGAAGCTTTTTTAGATGACTCTAAAAAAGCTCTTTTTCAAAGATTATTTATTCTAATGAGAAAAATTTAATTTTTTCTCATTTATTAAAAAATATAAAAAAAATAAAAGGAGGAATCATGGAAAAAAATTATTCGAAATTAGATGATTATATCTATTTAAATGATTTACATTTATATAACATACAAATTTTAGATTCTATTTTACAAGCAAAAGGATACAATCAATCTAGAACTTTTAGAAGAAAAGAAATTCGTCCATTTGATGAGAATTTTACAATTATTCATCATAATGAAGCTGTTCCAAGAGCGATACTTCATTCACCAAAAAGATCAAGAGGACCTATAAAAATTTATAAAGAATTTTATATGATTAAAAATAAAGAAGATTATTCTTTTATCGATCACCCATTAACTTTTTTAGATATAAATGAAATAAAAAATAAATTATTTTTCAATAAAATTGAATTTTCTTATCATTCTGAAGCAGAAGTCGAAAAACTTAATTCTTATCCAAAAATGAAAAATATAATTAATAAATTACTAAAAATTTTTAATATAATAGATGATTTTAAAAAAAAAGAAAAATTAATTGATATCGATGAATTTTTTATATCTGAAAATAAAGAAAAACAAGTTCCGGTTTTAAAAGCTAAAATAAAATTTGATTTATTTAACAGTATTTCTTATCCAAGAGTATTAAATGGTTTTAAGTATAAATATATGGCGACATTTGAAACTAAAATTATTCCAGATAACGACTTATTCAAATTTCTATTCTCAAAAAATAAAGAAGAAAGAGAGTTTTATTTTGAAAAACTTTTGAAAAACGATCTTTCTGATAACGAAATTCAAATATTAAAATCATTTAAAAATGAAATAGATAAATTTGAAAAAAATTATTTAAATCAAAATAAATTATTTCATTTATTTGAAAAAATATTAAGAGATAATTCAATATTTGAAAATGATAAAAATTTTAAAGGGTTGATTGAATTGTTTTATCAACCAAGTGCTCTAAAAACAAATCTTTCAAATACTCGACTTTTTTCACCAAAATTTATTAAAAATATATTACATGAAATTGCAAATGGATTGATTTTAAACTCTCCATTATTAGATTTTATTATGAAGAAATCATTTGATATATTCAATAAAGAAAAAATTAATGAAATATATGCTGATTTTTCTAATAAATCAAAGCTCTTACCATCATTAACATTTGTATCAAATATTGATTCTAATTTAAATAAATTACCATTTAGACAATATGTTTCAAATCAATTCGATGATGAGTACTTCACTCCAGAAATATCATTTGCTTTTTCAAATCGAATTTATAAACAATTCGATTATCAATTACCATTTATTATTTCAAATCCTGCATTTGATTTTTTATATTCAGAAAAAATGAGTGCAGAAAGTAACTTAAAAATCAATCAAGAACTTTTAAAAAATTCTGTTGTTTTTAAAAAACCAAGCGAAATAGATGTTTATAATGAATATAATGATTATTCTGAATATTATTGTGATGCTATTTTAGATTTTAATGAAACGAATCATATCATAAATGGAAGTTTAATAAATGGAGCTTTCTTAAACAGCGTTCAAAATCATTTTGATATCGAAATATCTAATGGCAAAATAATCAATAAAATTATAAATAATTTTTATCCATATATATTCGATATACCATCCAATGATTTGAAATTTCTTTTAAAAAGAAAATCATTACATAAAGCTTCAACGACTGGTCATGCTTACAATTTCCTTTCTACAAATGCAAAAATTAATGATACTTATTTTATGAATTTTGTACCGGAATCATTTGAATTATATGATTTAGATGAAAAATTAAAAATTACTGAATTTAGAAAACTTTTAAAAAGAAACATTTCTAATATAAAAGAAAAAATTAAAAATCCGGATACACTTTTTGAAAAAATAAAATCAATTACAGAATATTTTAAAGATATTAATGAATTACAAGAAAAATCAAATGATTATTTGTATTTTAATTTATTGATATTATTTATTGCATTAAATAAAAGAAAGATAATCAAAAATGAAGCTTTCAAAGAATTCATTAAAGTTTTTGAAGAGTATCATAATTCAGAATTTAATTCTAATAATATTGATTTTAAAGAATTTTTTACTAAAATAGAAAATCTTTTAGACAATTATACCCCAGAAAATGAAATAGAAAATTTAAAAAAATTATTATCATTCATTGATGAAAATAACTTTAATTTTTCATTTTTCTCCAATTTAAAAAATCATTTAGAGAAATTTTTTAAATTACGTTCTTTAAATGAAATTGTTTCAGAAAAAGAAATAAAAAATTTTGAACCTTATATCCAAGAAATTGAAGAAGTTGATTATAAAAAATTTATTAAAGATCAAAGCAAAAAATTATATTATTTTGCTCAAGAATTTATAAGTTCTCCTTTAATTTATGGAACTGATAAATTAGAAATTAAATATGATAAAGGTACACTTTATCCATATGT
>Ga0256836_1000714_pt1 | contig 16666 bp, 17 predicted proteins | sample 4561380metaG_FD_185974 | JGI IMG/M metagenome (GOLD analysis project Ga0256836, IMG submission 185974) | Hydrothermal vent microbial communities from Guaymas Basin, Mexico - 4561-380 | ecosystem: Environmental > Aquatic > Marine > Hydrothermal vents | place: Mexico: Guaymas Basin | collected...
CAATAGTGATGTATATAATTATTGGGAGCTACATAAGTGGTATAATTCTATTAGAGAAAGGAACTGACGATGATTGAAATTTATATCGGACTTGCAATAATAACAACGGCTTTTTTGGTGTTTGCAATACTTGCAAAACCAACCAAACACAAACCACATCACGAAAATAAATAACTACTTCACATTTTTAGACTCGTACGTAGTTTGGTATAAAAATCAACACTCATCTTTTTGAGTGATTCTAAATTTCTCATAAATATCAATTAAATGCCTGATTCTCTTTTCAATATCAAGCTCTTTTGCGTATTTTAAAAGTTTTTCTTTTCCGACCATTTTGTATAGATTTATAAAATCTCTGAATGTAAAATAATTTTGTAAATATGTTTTTACAAACACATCTTCCCTAACTTCACTACCGTCACTGACGCTCCAAAAATAATCTGCGTAAAACTTTGATTTATCGATTTTAATTTTATGCATTTGATACCTTTTGCAAATAAAGCCTTATTATTTTTTCTTTTAAAACATTCTCTTTCTCTTCAATATCGGCAAAATAACTGTATTCATTCTCTTTGCTGAAATCCAGACTTTCACTTCCGTCGTCTTTAAAATTTTCAATGTATTCCACAAATGTTTTGTCATATTCCATTGCCGTATATTTATCAATGGTGTCAATATCTAAAATATTTTTATCAAGCAACACAAAAATATCAAACAAATCCCTTATTTTGTTTCTTCTAAGAAGGGCTAAAAGCTTTAATTCCGCAACCCCTTTTAAACTTAAAACCTTTACACCCTCTATCAATTTAAAATCATTTTTATATTTTTCCAAAACAGCAAGCCTTACAGAGTCGTTCGGATAAAAAAACTCTACTTTAATCCCATCTATGTTAAACATCATTTTGTATTCTCTCAAATCGTTACCCGTATTTATTCTAAACATACTTTCATTCGGGTCGGGAATATACCTTCCGTCCAGTTTAATATTCAAAGCCAATAGACTGTTGAAATCCAATTTTTGAGGAGTTATTAAATCGATATCATATGAAATCCTGTGATTCAAATAATAAGCCAAAGCACTTCCACCGATGAAATAAAAATCATTGATAAAATCTTCTTCTGCAAAGGTTTTTAGTAATACTTTGATATTTTTTATCATTGTAAATCTTTTTTATTTCAATTATATCAAAACATATTTTAATCTCTGTTATTCAAACAATAAACCGCATTTCTGTTTTCAATAAGCCCCATAACAGCCAAAAAAACCGTCAAACTGACAGGCACAGCCAAAATATCTAAAACAATCGACAACAAAGCCCATCCAAATTCATATTCCTTAAATTTAATGACAAAATAGATAATAATACCGATGCCAAAAATAAATATAACATTTATATTTGGAAAGTGAATAAGGATAAAAAATGTAAACTTTGAAATTGGTTTTGGTATAAATCAGGAGAAAAAATGACGTTAAATTATTTTTATATCCCCAAGCCCGAAAGTAGTCTGTTTTCCTACTCCGATAAGTTCCCCTATTTTCAATAGATAATAACTTTTTTCATCAATATGTTCAAAATCTATATATCCTACAATCCCGCCGAAATTCATACCTCTTTTTTGTCTGTTGGAATATCTTCGGAAATCCATAAAAGAAAAATGAAAATTTTTAATTTTATATTTAGGAATAAAAGGCAGTTTGGTAATGGGAAGATTTTGCAGTTTATTAATTTTATGGTGAATGCTTCTTAAGATTGTTTCTACTCTCAGCTCATCTCTTACAAATACTTTGTTTTCTTTAATTCTTACAGGTGTAAGGAATACTATTTTGCAGCTGTTTTTTATATCTTTTACATTATATTCAAGCACTTCGTTTTTATATCCTTCAATTTCCCCCTTTCCGTCATATATCATTAAATCGTTAAAAAAAAGCTTAAAATCTATTTTTTTCCTTTTTTTCCCTATTCCTATATTTTTAAACGCATTATAAACAGCGCTTATAACATAAGGGGATTTATCGGCAAACTCTTCAAATAAAAAAAGATCAAACACCACTTCACCGCTTAAAGGAATTCTAAGTCTATATTTGGGATTGTCTTTTTCAAAAAAATCATAAAAAAGGCAATTTTCCTTAGCAAAACATTCCTCACAAACACCTGAGGGATTTATACACACGACTTTTTTAAGTCCCACCCCAAAAGCTCCCCTTACGGTAGAGCCTATAAACCTATAAGGTAAAACATAATCGCTTCTCAGGGTGATTTTGGAATATTTAATCATATTTGTCCTTCAAAAAAACATTTTATTTTTTCTGTAAATTTATCATCTCCAACATTTACAAACCCAACTCCGTACAGCTGAGCTCTGAAATGATATTTTTCATCCACTTCCGCCGCCGAAATTATTAAAGATTTGGAATCATAATCCAAAATTTTACGTAAAAAAGCGTATTTAAACAAAAGCGTTTCGGTATTTCTTAATGTATCTTTAAATTTACATTCCACGACGCTTAAATGATTGTCTTTGATTATAAGCATATCGAATTCGTTTTTTACACCTTCGTCTTCTATTAACGCACCCATCATAATATCATCAAAATTTAAGTACTTCATTTTCAGATATATATACATTTCAAACAGCGATCCCGTAATCGTTTTTTTATTTAAAGTAAGTTCTTTTTTATTGGTTCGTATCCCCAGTTTATTCAAAATTTTCGCAATGTCTTGATAATCGTTTATATTAAGCGTATTTTGCGTAAGTTTTTTTTTAAAGGAGTTAAACCGATGTAATTTTTTCTCAAAAAGTTCGATTAACAGCTTTTTATTTTTTTCCGCAAAACCTGTGTCTTCATATACAAGAATTTTAGAATTTTTTAATAAAAAGTGCTCTTTTATACTCATAGGTTTGGCTTTTTTTCTTTCAATTATTCCGTTTTGGTCAATAATATGATATTCATTGTCAAAAATATCGTATGAAATAAATTTTACGCCTTTGTTAAGCAGTTTTTGAGTCATTATGGTATTTAACGTGGCAAGCCCGTCGCTTACGTTAACGTATATGTCGCCTTTTGAATTTTCAAGTATGTATCTGCAGGCTTTATCAATCGCACTGCCGGAATCTTCATCTATTCTTACGAAATGCTGGGTTATGTTTTTGTTTTTTTCAATACAGAAATTTTTCACGCCCTCTTTAAATTTTCTGGCGTATTGAGAATCCTGTTTTGAATCGTCCGAAATAATTATGTGTGTTGAAATATCGTCAAAAACATCATAAAAAACGGGAGCTACTGAAGAAAAAAAATCCCCTATTACACTTACCAAAGTCATAAAAAAACCTTTTTAAAAATTATAACTAATCCAAAAGTTCTTTTGCCATATTTTCAAGTTTATCCTGAAGATATGAGGGTGAAATTATTTTTATATGCGGCAGCCATCTTTTTGCCAAAAGCAGTATCTCATTTTCATCATTTATATAATATCTTAAAATAAGCCCCTCTTTCGTATCCTTAACCACAGTCTGTGAATCAAGAAACTTCTTGGCTTTGAAATGTCTTTCCACTTCCCGGTCGACAAAAACAACAACTTCAAATTTCGGTTTGTCGTATGCGCTCATTAACGATTGAAAATTTTCAATAAATTTTAAAAGGTCCCTGTTTTTTTTAAACTCTTTGGATTTCAACTCCACCTTTTTTATAAAATTCAATCTTAAAAATTTTACGCCGCCGTTAAATTCATCGTCATCCTGTGTTACAAGATACCAGTTTCCTTCGGCAAACACTATTTTATGGGGTCTTAAATTCTCAAACCGCCTTAATTGATCGCTTTCGTATTCCACGTCAATCATCTGGGAATATTTGATTGCCTTTTTTACTTTCTGAAAAAGCGGAAAATTCATCACTTCCTCAAAAGGTGATGTTTTTATATAAAAAATCTCATTGTTGATTATTTTTTTAAGCAGTTTTTCTTCCACATTAAAGTATTTAAACAGTTTAGGATTAAACGCCGCAACAACATTTGCAAATTTTTCAAAATCTTCATAATCTTTTTGGTTTAAAAGAATTTCTTTTACTTTTTTGAAATTTAAATATTTATAACACCCCCTTTTCTCCTGAACCAGTTCTATATCAAAAAATTCGCTTATATCTTCAAGATATCTTTGAACGGTACGCACACTTACATTCAGTTTTTTGGCATACTCTTTCGTACAGACGATATTGAGTTTTGAGAGGTCTTTTAAAATCTGAAGTATATTAAAAACTTTTTTATCTTTCATAAAACCCCTTGTTTAAAAAATTTTTTAAAAAAATCGCATATTCCACCGGAAACAAAATCTTTTGGATTATTTTATCATTAACCGATGTCAAAAGCGGCATATTCTGAGTAAAATCATCATATTTTATTTTTGTAAAAACCAAATCTTTTATAAAACTCAGATACTTTACATCCGCTTTTTCGTACAATTTTATCAACAATTCCATATAATTATGATCGAGCAGATATCTCGCTTCAACCTGGTCTTCGCTATATACGTCAAAAATTTTCTCAAATTCCGGATTATCCATTTTTATTCTGGTTTTGTCATATGTAACAGGCAAAATATCGCTTAAATGAAAGCTTGAAGGACGAATAATTACATAATTTTTTACCATTCTTTTATGCTTTAAAACAATCAAAAATCCGGCAAATTTTGTAACAGTTGTGGTATATGAGTTCCCTTTGCTGTCTTCTTTCTCTTCTTCTTTTGTAAATTCAACATATGCAAGTCTGAAATCCCGACCCGTCACAAGACTGTGAGAATCATAATCGTCATAATCAAAATCGAAAAGATTACTGCTGAGGGCTTCGTCTTCACTAAATCCCTCTTCCGGAAAAAAATACAAATCATTACTTTTCAACAGAGGCTTTAAAATCCTCTCGATAAATTCGGATTTATAATATTCAACTGCCGATATTGCCATTCCTATAATTAAAAGCGCAACAACCCCTCCTATTGCGTAATGCCACCACAGTTTTGAAAATTTTAAAGTCAGATAAGCAACCCCGCATACCAAAATAACCGCCAATATTACCTTAAACAACGCGGCTTTTCTCAGTTGATTGATTTCCTGCATTTTTTATTCTTTAAAATAATCTGAGACATTGATATTTTTTCTTTCTTCCTCAGGAATTTCAAAGACTTTTTTACGATGCCATCCCATCATTGAAGCCATTAGGTTAGTCGGGAACATCTCTATTGCGTTGTTATAATCCGTTACTGCCTGGTTGTAAGCCCTTCTCGCCGCTGAAATCTGGTCTTCTACATCCTTAATGGCGTTTTGCAGCTGCATAAAATTCTCGCTTGCCCTAAGCTGAGGATAATTTTCAACATTTAACATTAAATTTTTCAAATATCCGCTTAATCTGCTTTCAAGCTCTATTTTTTCATTTTCATCTGTCGTTTGAAGAATCTGCGCTCTTATTTCGGTAATTTTCGTAAGCAAATCATTTTCATGTTTCATATATGCTTTAACGCTTGAAATTAAATTGGGAATCATATCCACTCTTTTTTTCAAAAGGGCGTCCACCGCACCGTACATATTCTCAACCATGTTTTTTCTGGCGATTAAAGAGTTATACATCATTACGATAAAAATCAATATAACAATCCCTCCTCCCCAATACATCCAATTCTCAAAATGCATAATCACTCCTTTTTTTATTATCATTTTAAAAGAAAAAGAAGACAAAAAACGACGTTTAATTATTTTCAATCAATGCCGTATCAATTAAATCTTTTGATATCTCTTTTTTCGGTTTGATTCCGGCTTTTTCTTTTAGTAATTCAACCTGTCTTAATACGTTGCCTCTTCCGGTTGTGAGTTTGTTTTTGGCATTGTCAAAAGATTTCTGGGCACTATCTAATGATTTGCCTATTTTTTCAAAATCTTCCGTAAATCCGCGGACTTTATCATATAAACTTTCGGCAGCTTTTACCACCTCATCAATGTTTTTTGCCTGTCTCTCAAACCGCCAGCTGCTCTCAATCGCCCTTAGCGAAACAAGAAGCGTCGTAGGCGATACAAGCACCACGCGTTTTTTAAACGCATACTCAAAAAGCCCTGCATCGTTTTCAAGTGCAAGCAATAAAGCGTTTTCAATCGGCACAAACATAAATATAAAATCAAGCGAATTTACGCCTTTGAGGTTTTCGTATTTTTTTTCGGCAAGCGAATCGATATGGTTTTTAAGCGCCTGGATGTGCGCTTTTATAAATGTTTTATCTTCCGTTTTTATATATTCCTGATAGGCGTTAAGTGAGGTTTTGGCGTCAATTATCACATCCCTTTGATTTGGCAGGTGGACTATAACATCCGGGCGGTAGCGTTTATTGTCTTCGTCATTTAAGCTTACTTCCCTTTCATATTCCCTTCCCTTTTCAAGTCCGCTAAGCTCCAGCACCCTCTCAAGCACCATTTCACCCCAGTTACCCTGTGTTTTACTTTCACCCTTAAGGGCTTTTGTCAGGTTTTCGGCATCGGTTGAGAGTTTGTGGCTTAGTTCTTTAAGGTTTTTTAGCTCGTTTTGCAGTGCACTTATTTTTTCGGCTTCGTCTTTGCTTAAAAATTCTATTTTTTCTTTGAATTCTTTCATCTGGTTTTGGAGCGGATTTAATATTTGCGAAAGATTTTCTTTTGAAGCTTTTGTCATTTTTTCGTTTGTTTTTTCGAGAATTTCGTTTGCAAGGTTTTCAAAAGCGGTTTTAAGTTTCTCTTCGCTTTTTTTAAGAAGGTCAAGTTTTTCTTCAAAAGCTTTTTCACTCTCTTGAAGCTTAGTTTTTAATTCGCTGTTTTCAACCTGCAAATCTGCATTTTTAGAGATAAGTTCTTTTAATTCGTTTTTAACGGTTTCCAATTCCTCGTTTTTATCGAGAAGCTGATTTTTGGTTTCATCATATTTTGCCTGTATCTCTTTTAGCGTTTCTTTATTTCTTAAATATTCCTTTTCAAGATTTTGATATTTCTGTTTATATTCATTCAAATTTTTAATCTGTTCCTCTTTTATGGCACCCTGGGTTTTTTCATACTGCAATGCGGCGTTTAATTCGTTAAGACTTTGTTCTTTTAATGAAACTTCTTCCGATAAAGCATCGTTTTTTTTCTTTAAAACCACCGCAATAACAACGACTACAACAAACAAAACACCTAAAACACCAAGTAACAAATAAACATTCTCCATCCTCTCTCCTATAAAAGTTTCTCAAATTTTCGCAAATTTTTGCGCCGTTTTGTGACGTCAGGCAGATATTTTTCAACTTCCGCCCAAAAATCTTTTGAATGATTTTTATGTCTGATATGAGCAAGTTCGTGCACCACCACGTATTCAATCAAATCTTCCGGCAGTTGTGCAAGATAATAATTAAAACTCAAAGCATTTTTTGCACTGCAACTTCCCCATCTTGTTTTATTAAACCTGAATGATATTTTAGAAGGGTGTACATTCATTTTTTGTGAATATATTTTAACGTATTTCAAAACCACCGGCGGCAGCTTTTCTTTGAAAATTTCTTTTACATCCATTGAGTTTTTGTCGTATTTTTTGCCGAAAAGATAAAAAATTTCTTTGTTTTGAAGTTTTTGGATAATATGCCCAGCGTACTTTAATATAAATTTTTCAATACGGAGTTTCGGCACAAATCCGTTGCATCTCACTTCCACAAAGCCGTCTTTTACTTCAAGATAGAGGTTTTTTATGGGTTTTTTAACAATTTTATACTTTATTTCTATTCCGTTGAAAAAAACTTTATCCATCATTTCTTCATATATTCCACAATTTTACCGTGAAACCTTGCAAAACACAGATTTAAATCGTTTTCATAAAAATTTGCTAACTTATCCCAGTTTTCTTCCACTCCCCTTTCACACCACTCTCTCATATCGTCATAACTCTCAAATTCATATCCGTGTTTTTTAAGAAGCCTTCTTGTATAAGCATCCACTACCATTATCTCCCTGCCACAGGCATAGCAAAGAATCGAATCGGCCGTTTCAAACCCTATTCCCTTTTGGTTTAAAAGCCACTCCCTAGTGACGTTTTCTTTAAAAGTTTCAAAATCCCCGAAATCCCTCAGTATATTACGGCTTAAAGCAATAAGCCTTTTTGACTTTTGATTGTAAAATCCAGCCGGTTTTATTATTTCAGCCAAATATGACGGTTCAAATGCGGCAACATCTTCCACTTTCCATTTTCCATTTTCCATTTTCCATTGATTTAGCGCTTTTTCAACATTCTCCCATTTAGTATTCTGCGTAAGCACAGCACCCACTACCACCTCAAACGTCCCGTAACCCGGCCACCAGTGTTTTGGTCTGTTTTTTAAAAGATTTTTTTTCTTAAGTTCTTTTAAAAGTTCGTAAGAATTAGAAAACTCCATACTTTTCCTTCCGTCATCTAAATTTTCAACTTTAACCTTCCTTTCTTACATCCACCGCTTCTTGCGTAATTTTTATCTCCCCGTCATCAACGGCTTTTAATTTTTTAGCTTCAACCGTCTTTTTACCGTCGGTTTTTATTAAAAGAGCCTGAAAAATTTTTTGGCATTTTTCTTTTACGTCAAAATTATGCTTAAGCCCTGTGAGCATATGCGAAATCGGAGCTTTTTCCTCCATTCCGATTACATTATCCCTGCATCCGCTAAGCCCTATATCCGTTAGATAACAAGTACCCTCACTTATTTCCAAATCATCAGTCCCTATATGCGTATGAGTCCCAACCACAGCACCTACCCTGCCTTTTAGCATCAGATACATCGCCCTCTTTTCAGCCGTGGCTTCTGCGTGAAAATCCACAAATATAAATTTATCTTTGTTTTCTACAAATTTATTAAGTTCGATAAAAGGATTTTTACCGTAAGGCATGGCAAATATTCCCATAGCACTTATAACAACAATATTTTCATCCTCATAATACCACCCGCCTGGCGCTTCGAAATAGTTAAGAGGTCTTAATATTTTATTCTCCTCAAGCAGCTTAAAAGCGTCTTTTTTCTTGTCAAACGTGTGATTTCCGCCTGTAAATATGTCTATTCCGGCATTTTTAAGTTCGTTATATATTTTTTCAGTTATTCCAAATCCGTGAGCCGCATTTTCATAATTGGCTATAACATACTCTATTTCATATTTTTTCTTAATTTCCGGAAGATGTTTTTTAATCATTTTTCTTCCCGGTTTTCCTACAATATCCCCTATAAAAAGTATATTCATAAAAATCCTTTATTTTGGTAAAATCATGAAATGAAAAAGTTAATTATACTAATTATAATCAATTTTGCAATTGCCGCAAAATCAACCACCTTATATAAAGAAATTGAACAAAAAAACAACATTGTTGAAAAAACGTTAATATCCGTAAAAAGAGATTTTATTTCCAAAATAAATTTCTTTATTCCGGATTATTTAAACATAAACGATGAAAAATCATTTGTAAACTATACAGCAAAATATTCAACGCTAAACCACAAACCCTCATCATCATTAACTCTTCATTTGAGATTTCCCTCATTTAAAATACTTAAAAAAACATTGCAAAAAAACAAATCAAATTCATCACAAAGGGCTTCTTCCACAACCTTTGAATATAAAATCAGACCTTATGTAAGATTAAAAAAAGGCAAAATCAAACTCTTTTTATCAAACTCTTTCAAAATCAAAAAAAAAGCGGCTTTTAATTTTACTTTTTTGGAAAAGATAGATTATTATATTGACGGCTACTGGGAAGAGGAAAGCGAATTTTCAATAAATAAAGACAAAAATACCGCAACACTGAATATAAATACCAACAAAAACGAAAAAAACAATCTTTTTTATAGCCTCGGATTTTACCGGTATAAAAACTTCAATAAAAAACTGTATGTTTTAGGATATGAATTATCCGGAGAAAAAGAAAAAGCCCCATTTATATACTCCCAGAACCTTTTTATTTCATACAGACACACCCTTTTTCACACAAACAGAATTTATTATGAAATAAAACCGTTTTTGCTCTATTCCAAAGAGTATGATTTTAAATTAAAAGAAGGCGTCAGTTTTAGTTTTCATTACAAATTTTAGATAAAATTTCAATAAAAAGGTTTTGTATGATTAAAGCACTCAGAGGCATGAAAGACATTGAAGATCCCCGCTTTTTAAAAATATTCGACACCGCAAGAAACATAGCGGAAAATTACGGATTTAACTATATTGAAACACCTATATTAGAAGAAACTTCACTTTTTAAAAGAAGCGTGGGTGAGAGTAGTGACATCGTAAATAAAGAAATGTACCAGTTCATAGACAAAGGCGGAAACGACGTATGCCTAAGGCCTGAAGGCACCGCCGGAGTTGTAAGAAGCTTTATAGAACACAAATACGACAAAGCCCAGACTCCAAAGAGATTTTGGTATTTCGGGCCTATGTTCAGATATGAAAGACCCCAAAAAGGAAGACTCAGGGAGTTTCATCAGTTCGGAATTGAGAGTTTCGGAGAACCTAGCATTTATGAAGATATAAATATTATAGCAATGGCCGCCGATATTTTTGATGCACTCGAAATTGACTACACTTTAAAAATAAATTCGCTCGGATGCAGTGAATGTATGCCAAAATACAGAAACAAACTAATTGACTTTTTAAATAATCACAAAGAAAACCTATGTGAAGACTGTCAAAGAAGAATTACCCAAAACCCCATAAGAACACTTGACTGTAAAAATGAAAACTGCCAAATAATTTTAAAAGACGCTCCGAAAATTACGGACAATCTATGCGAAAACTGTCAAAAAGATTTCGAAACATTAAAAAAAGGGCTTGAAAATCTTAATATTTCATACGAAGTGGATAAAAATCTTGTAAGAGGGCTTGATTATTACACCAAAACAACCTTTGAATTCGTATCAACCGAAATCGGAGCGCAAAGTGCGATAGCCGGAGGCGGAAGATACGACAGGCTGGTTGAATTTTTAGGAGGAAAATCCACACCCGGCGTTGGTTTTGCCATAGGGATTGAAAGAATTATAGACCTTGTAAAAACCGAAGAAAAAAGAAAAGGAATTTATATAGGCGTAATGCTTGAAGACGCACTTGAATTTGCACAAAAAGAAGCCAAAATTTTAAGAAAAAACGAAAAAGTCTATTTCGAACCAAAAATAAAATCCCTAAAAGCACACCTTAAAGCTGCCGATAAAGGCGGATACAAAAAAGCTATGATAGTTGGTGATGAGGAGTTCAAAAACAAAACGTTTTTCGAAAAAGATCTGTAATAACAATAACAAATACACAAATCACTAATACGTTAAAAGGCTGAAAAATGAATTATGGAATAGACATTTGGGGGGCTAATAATTTTTTTATTGAAAACGGCAAACTTAAAATAAATTACGGCAACCAGCCGGCTTTAATAGACATCATTGAAGAAATTGAAGAAAAAGGAATAAAAGGCCCCGTTCTTCTTCGCTTTCCACATCTTATCAGAAAACAGATAAATTCCCTCTATACATCATTCAATAAAGCCATTAAAGATTTTGACTACAAAGGAAAATTTAAGGCAGTTTTTCCCCTTAAAGTAAACCAGTTTCCGACATTCCTAAAACCGCTTATTAAGATAGCGGATAAATACAATTACGGACTTGAAGCCGGAAGCAAAGCCGAGCTTATCCTTGCAATGGCTTATAACAACAAAAACGCACCTATTACAATTAACGGATTTAAAGACAAAGATATGATTAGACTTGCTTTTATTGCGGGATTTATGGGCTATAACGTAACAATTACAATAGAAGGACTAAATGAATTAAAATCAATTATAGAAGTAAGCGGCGAATACCGTAAAATTCCCGTAAATATCGGTATAAGAATCAGACTTCATACAAGCGGCGTCGGAATATGGGCAAAAAGCGGCGGAATTGAAAGTAAATTCGGTCTTAGTTCCACTGAAATTATAGAAGCTATAGAAATTCTAAAAGAAAACAATATACTTGATAAATTAAAAATGATACATTTTCACATCGGAAGCCAGATAAATGACATATCCCCTCTAAAAAAAGCAATAAGAGAGAGCGGAAATATTTATGCCGACCTTAGAAAACTCGGTGCTAAAAACCTTACTGCCATTAATATCGGAGGCGGTCTTGCAATAGAATATTCCCAGTGGGAAGAAAAAAGGGATAAAAACTACTCAATCGAAGAATTCAGTAACGACGTAGTTTATTTATTAAAAGAAATTTCAAATAAAAAACTTGTCCCCATGCCTGATATCTTTACGGAAAGCGGCCGATATATCGCTTCACCTTCAACGGTTTTAATCGCTCCGGTCATTGAGCTTTTTTCTCAGGAATACAGCGAAAAATCCTTAAGGCTAAAAAATAAAAATCCTGATTTGGTAGAAGAGCTTTTTGATTTGTATGAAACAATTAATGAAAGCAATTACATTGAATATTTTCACGATGCGCTAGACCATTTTGAAAGTTTACTTACTTTATTTGATCTGGGTTATATAGATTTAATAGACAGAAGCAACAGCGAGATTTTAGTTCATCTGATAATAAAAAGAGCGTTACAATACGCAACTGCTAAAGGGTTTAAAAATAAAGAGCTAAAATCAATAAACGAAAAAATTCAGGAAAAATACCTTGCAAACTTTTCGATATTTCAAAGTCTTCCGGATTTTTGGGGATTAGGACAGAGATTTCCTGTAATGCCGCTTACAAAATTAAATATCACACCAAACAGAAGTGCAACAATATGGGATATAACGTGTGACAGTGACGGAGAAATTCCATTTAGCAAAGAAACTCCGATATACCTTCACGACGTAGACCTTTCCAAAGAAAAATATTATCTGGGATTTTTCTTAGTGGGGGCTTATCAGGAAATACTCGGAATGAAGCATAATCTTTTCAGTTTTACCAATGAAGCAATTGTAAGTTTTGATGAAGAGGGAAATTACAAAATAGAATTTATCGAACCAACTCAAAAAATAAGGGAAATTTTAATTGATCTGGATTATGATATAAATGAGATAGAATGGATGCTCAAAGACAACATAGAAAAAAACATACAAAATGAAGAAGAACAAAAAGAGATTTTAGGCGAACTTCTTTTACTTCTTAATGATATGGTTTATCTAAAAGATTAATTACCATTTGGGACAATCTCTTCCCTTTTTATTAAATTATCAACTTTTAAGATTGTTATAATTCTGCCGTCATCCATTCTACCCACACCTTCGATAATATCATCCTCATTTGAATAGGTATCGGGAGGAGGTAAAATATTTTTCTTTTTAATTCTAAGGGCTGATGTTAACCTGTCAATTATAAATGCCACATCCTCACCTTTGATCTTCATAACAATAAAACGTGTGTTTTCATCTATTTCGTTTGCCGCAACACCGAATTTTATTCTTAAATCGATAAGCGGTAAAACATTACCCCTTAAATTGAATACACCCAAAACATAATCAGGTGTAAACGGCACCCTTGTCCACTCAATCGGTTTTATAATTTCCTGAATTGAAAGAATAGGCACGGCAAACTCTTCTTCCCCTACAATAAATCCTACAAGCTGGACGATATCTTCGGAAACGCTTTCTTCAGGTTTTGTTAATGCCTGTTGCTGCTGTTTTACTATTTCGTTTAAACTTCCCATGACTTACCTTTATAATCCTAAATTTCTTCTTACTACATTTTGTAAATATTCTGGTGTGTAAGGTTTTGTAATATATTCGTTCATACCGACTTCCACACCTCTTACCCTGTCGGCTTTTGTTGTCCTACTCGTTACGGCTATTAAAGGTAATTTTCTGTATTTATTGTATTTTCTAATTTCCTGTGCAAGAGTATACCCGTCCATTCTCGGCATTTCAATATCTATAAGCATTGCGTCAACTTCATTATTTTTAAGCAGCTGCAATGCTTCTACACCGTCTTTTGCTTCTATCAGATTAATTCCAAGCTCTTCCAATGCGTTTCTCATTATTTTTCTGTCCATTGCACTGTCATCTACCAACATTACAGTGTAATCGCTTGGTTTTTCTTTTTTCTTTTTAGCCTCATTCAGTGATTCCGTTACAATTTTTTTATTATGAGTCTCTTTTGCAAGCCTCATTAAACTTCCTACATCCACAATCAAAGTAACCCTACCGTCACCCCTGATTGTCGCACCGGCAATACCGGGAAGACCTTTTAAAAATTCACCTAAAGATTTAATAACTATCTCTTCCTGACCTATAAATCTGTCAACAATAAGCCCTATTTTTGTGGCACCAAGTCCCAAAATTACAACATAAAGATATTTTTCAGGCTCAAGTACCTTTTCTATTTCGAAAATATCAGCCATATTTACAAGAGGCAATACTTCTTCACGAAGTTTAAGTACGCTTTTTCCTTCAATAGTATAAATATCTTCCTCTACTATTCTTACGGTTTCTATTACGTTTGAAAGAGGCACCGCAAACAAATCTTCCTGACTTGCTACAAGAAGAGCTTGGATAATTGCAAGTGTTAAAGGAATTTTTAGTTTAAACGTTGTTCCCTGACCAGGAATAGAATCAACTTCTATGATACCATTTAGTTTTTCGATATTGGTTTTAACCACGTCCATTCCAACCCCGCGTCCTGAAACGTTTGTTACTTTCGCCGCGGTTGAGAATCCTGGTTTGAATATAAGCATAAAAGCCTCTTTATCGCTCATATTCGCGGCTTCACTTTCGGTAATAATTCCTTTTTCAATCGCTTTTCTTTTAAGAACCTCAGGGTCCATCCCTTTACCGTCGTCTTTTATTTCAATAACAATCATATTACCTTCATTATATGCTCTAAGCCAAACGGTACCTTCTTCAGGTTTTCCTTTTGCTTTTCTCTCTTCCGGAGGCTCTATTCCGTGGTCTACGGAGTTTCTAATCATATGTACAAGAGGGTCCCCGATTTCTTCGATGATGGATTTATCAAGTTCCGTATCTTCCCCTTCAATTATCAGTTTGACTTTTTTACCAAGTTCACGTGAGAGATCTCTTACAAGTCTCGGGAATTTATTAAATACTTTTCCAATAGGAAGCATTCTTGTTTTCATAACGGCAATCTGCAAATCAGTGGTGACAATTGATATACTTGATACAACCTGATTAAGTTCTTCTAAAAATTTTTCCCCTTCATATCTCTCTTCCACATCGTTATATATTTTAATAAGTCTGTTTTTGGCAAGAACTAGCTCACCTATTAAATTCATAAGCTGGTCTAATCTTTTTACATCTACTCTTATAGTTTGATCAGCTGCTGTTGAAATTGCTTTTTTAACCGCCTTTTTCTTTTGTTCATTTGATAAATTCTGTTTTTTGGCAGGAGCAACATTTGTATTGGAACTTTCTGCAGGTTTGTTTGCATTTTCTGAGTTAGACTGTTTGGATTCTTCTTTTTTCTCCTGATTTTCTTTAGAATTTTCCTGATTTCTTAATTGCACAAGATGATCAAGCACTGCATCCGCTTCTTCAGGAGATAGAGAATCAAGATCAATCTCATCCGCATTTTCGAGCGTAATTTCGTTAAGATTCACTTTTCCTTCTTGTGAGTCTTTTTTTTGATTTCTTAACTGTACAAGATGTTCAAGTACTGCATCCAGTTCTTCCGGTTCTAACGAATCTAAATCAATTTCATCAGCATTTTCCAATGTTATTTCATCTAGATTGATATTGCCGACAATTTTAGCTTCTTTTTTTTCTGTCTGTACATTATCAGCCGTGTTTTGAGATGACTGATCTGTATTTTTACCGTTTACTATAGCATCAAGTTTAACAACAATAGGTTCGATATCAATATCAGGGGCTGAGTCGTCACCATTGTCTCTGATATATTCCAAAATCCCTTTCATAGCATCTACTGATTCTAAAATCACATCCATTATATCCGGCGTAATGGTTAATTCACCTTTTCTCGCTTTATCTAAAACCGCTTCCATATGATGGGTAAGTCTTGTAAGTTTATCGAAATTTAAAAAACTACCGCTTCCTTTAATGGTATGCGCAACCCTGAATATTTTATTTAACAGTTCAAGGTCGTCCGGAGAATTTTCCAGCTCCACCAAATCCTGGTCCATCTCCTCAATCATTTCAAACGCTTCAACCAGGAAGTCTTCCAATAACTCTTGAATCTCATCCATAGCCACCCTTTCTTAATTATTGCTTTCTTTATGTTGATTATTTAATATATCAGCTATCTGTTTATAAAATTTATTTGAATCAAATTTAACCAAATACCCCTCGGCTCCCACTTCTTTACCTCTGATATCGCTGAACGCATCTGAAATGGAAGAACTGAATATCAGTGGTATATCTTTAAATCTATTATCTGCATGAATTTTAGCAGCCATATGATATCCGTCCATTTTCGGCATTTCTATATCACTTAATATTAATTTTAATTTATTTTTCAAATTATCACCATATACCGCATAAAGCTCTTCAAGTTTTTGAAGTCCTTCTTCCCCGTTTGTAGCTTCAAGCACTTCAAATCCCATTTTTTCAAGTGCATCTTTTTCAATTCTTCTTGCAGTCGCTGAATCGTCAACCAAAAGCACCATTCCGCTGAATTTTTCTATTTCATCCAAATCTACATCTTCAAGGTTTGCTTCAAAAAGTCCCATTTCTTCAACAATGCTTTCCAAATC
>Ga0256836_1000715_pt1 | contig 16659 bp, 18 predicted proteins | sample 4561380metaG_FD_185974 | JGI IMG/M metagenome (GOLD analysis project Ga0256836, IMG submission 185974) | Hydrothermal vent microbial communities from Guaymas Basin, Mexico - 4561-380 | ecosystem: Environmental > Aquatic > Marine > Hydrothermal vents | place: Mexico: Guaymas Basin | collected...
GTTGCCCTATATTTGTGTGTTTTTATTGTCGAACTCAGGTTAAAAGGATATATTTGAAAACAGATTCACAAGAGTACAAAGAAAAAAAAGCATATTTTGAAAAAATCATCACACTTTATGGTAGAAATGTAGTTATAGAAGTTTTACAAGACAAAGATATAGAGGTTCATAAACTTCATCTTGCATCATCAAACAAAACAGATGGAGCTATAAAAACTATACTCTCACTTGCAAAAAAAAGAGATATAACCATAACTTACCATGAGAAAAATTCACTAAGTCGCATCAGTAAAAATGCAAAACAAGACCAAGGTGTAGCTATAGACATCATCTCAAAAACATATAGTAATGCATCTGAGATAAAAGATATGGATAGTTTCAAGCTTATCGCACTAGATGGCATACATAACCCTCAAAACTTAGGTATGATTATCCGTTCTTGTGCAGCTGGTTATGTAGATGGCATCATACTTCCTAAGAAAAACTCTGCAAAAATATCTCCGCTTGTAGTAAAAGCAAGTGCTGGAACACTTTTTAAACTACCTATATACTACTGTAACTCTTTAGAAGATGTTTTAGCTGATTTAAAAGATGTAGATATATATGCACTCTCATCACATGCAAAACATACCATATATGATGTAAAACCATCTAAAAAATCTATATTTATTTTAGGAAATGAGAGTGATGGTGTAAGTAAAGAGGTACAAAACCTTTGCAATGAGAGCATCTCAATCCCTATGCAAAGGGGAGTTGAGTCTTTAAATGTTGCAGTTACTGCTTCACTTTTAGCATTTATAAGATAGTTTTATACAAGATTCAACAGTTGTTTCATCTGAAATGATATACTCAATACCTTTAGGTAAAGCCTTTGCAGTGGTTTTACCTATAACTATAACTTTATGAGTTTTATCTATAGTATGAGTTTTTAAAAAACATTTTACACTTGATGGCGAAGTAAATATAAGACAAGAGTTATCCTCAACCTCACACTCCACAATCTCTTTTGAGCAATCACTCTCATAAACTACGATTTCATCTATATCATATCCATCATCATTGCAAACTTTTACAAACTCAGATGCAACAATCCTAGCACGAAGATAAAGCCACTTTGTAGTTTTTGGAAAGTGTTTAATCTTATCAACCAAAGTATCTCCATAACCACTCCCTATATCTAAAACACAACCACCTAACTTTTCATAAGAGATGGCACTTTGTTTAGAGATGCATAAAGCTTTTTTAGTTAAAAATTTACTTTTATCATACTGTCTTAAAGCCTCACTAGCTTGTTTGGAAGTGATGATAAGATAATCATAATCATCAAAATTTATATTTGGTTTGAAAAAATTGATACTAAGAGAGTTGATGCTTATAGCATCTTTGTGTGATGAGATTGAGAAAAGGTATGTTTTCATTTTTTCAAAACCTCATTACTAAAATCAACAAAATTATCTATCATTAGTCTAAATATTTAAACTTATCTTTTGTGTACTATAATTATGTATTAAAGCTTGAATAATATTTTGATAAGATATACCTATATCATCTGCTCTTTGTTTCACATAATCTAAATCAGATTTTTTTATATCTATACTTATCTTCTTTTTTTCATTATTATACTCTAATGTTTGACTTGCCATTAACTTTATCTGCTTATTATCAAAAGAAACTTTTTCAATTTTATTTGATTCAATAGCATCTAATAATTCTAGTTCATCTTTATCATATAACATAATCAATCCTTTTTATATATCTTATTCAATTTTCTACTTGGAATAATATTTTTTAGAAAAATATAATCAGTATCTATGACATAAGGAACATAATGTATATAGCCATTTATAGAGATTACATATATAAATTGATTTGGATATTTGTCACTCTGAGGATGTTTGTAATTATCTATAATTCCATTGTTTGCTAAGATTTCAACAACATCATTAAAACTAACACCTCTTGTAGATTTTAATATACTATTTTTATCTTCATTCCATTTATACATTACATCTCTTTTAGTAATTATATAGTATATTTTTTAAGTCTAAATTAAAAGGTATAGATTATCTATACCTTTTAAAACTTATTCCCACTCAATAGTTGCTGGTGGTTTAGAAGATATATCATAAACAACACGGTTAATTCCATCAACCTCATTTATAATTCTTCTGCTTATTCTCTCTAGTAAATCGTGTGGTAAGTGTGCAAATGTAGCTGTCATACCATCAACAGCTTCAACAACTCTTACACAAACAGTGTTATCGTAAGTACGGTTATCACCCATAACACCAACTGATTTTACATTTAGTAAAACTGCAAATGCTTGCCAAGTTTTTGCATAGTATCCACTAGCTTTTAACTCATCTAGTAAAATTACATCAGCTTCACGAAGTAAGTCTAAATCTGGAACATTTACATCTCCCATAATTCTTATCGCAAGACCAGGTCCAGGGAATGGATGACGGTTTATCATCTCTGCTGGTAAGCCTAATTCTAATCCTATCTTTCTAACTTCATCTTTAAAAAGCTCTCTTAAAGGCTCGATAAGTTCAAAATCCATCCAATCAGGTAAACCACCAACATTATGGTGAGATTTTATAACTTCAGATGGTCCATTTACACTTATAGACTCGATAACATCAGGGTAAAGTGTACCTTGTGCTAGAAACTTAATGCCATCGTGTTTTTTAGCTTCTTTCTCAAACACCTCTATAAAAGTATGACCTATAATTTTTCTTTTCTCTTCTGGATTTGTAACACCAGCCAAACGACTTAAGAAAAGCTCACTAGCATCTGCAACAACTAAAGGTGCTTTTAGGTTGATTTTAAACACCTCTTCAACTTGTTGTCTCTCACCTTTTCTTAAAAGTCCATTATCAACAAATACTGGTATAAGTTGATCACCAATCGCTTCATAAAGCATAGCAGCAACAACACTACTATCTACCCCACCACTTAAACCACAAAGAACTTTACCATCTCCAACTTTTTCACGGATAGATTTGATTTGCTCTTTTAGAAAATGCTCCATTTTCCATTTTTCAGTTACACCACAGATATTTTTTGCAAAATTTCTAAGCATCAAGTAACCCTCTTCTGAGTGTTGCACTTCTGGGTGGTATTGCATAGCATATACTCTTTTTTCTTCATTTGCGATAGCTGCATAAGGAGAGTTTGCACTTGTAGCGATAGGGCTAAAACCTTCAGGAAGAGTATCTACTTTATCACTATGACTCATCCAAACGATGCGATTGTCTTCACAATCTGCTAAAAGTGGAGAATTACTCTCTATTTTTAATTCTGCTTTTCCATACTCATGATGGTCAGAACGGATTACACTTCCACCAAAGTCAACTGCAATTCTTTGCATACCATAACAGATACCCAAAACTGGAATACCCATAGAGTAAACACCTTTGTCAACCTCATAAGCATCTTCATTATAAACAGAAGATGGACCACCACTTAAGATGATACCTTTAGGATTTTTTGCTTTTATATCTTCTATAGAAGTATGATATGGAAGAATTTCACAATAAATCTTATCTTCACGAAGACGACGAGCTATAAGTTGAGTGTACTGAGAACCAAAGTCTAAAACTATGATGCTTACATTTGTCATTTAGATACCTTTAAAAATATATATGTTTTAAAAGAATACTATAAATAAGATTAATTCTCCATTTATAGTAAATTAATTACTTAATGTTACAATTAATATAAAATGTTATTAAAAAAAGCATAATTAATCTTAATTGCTGTGATAATGTATTAGAATACACTTTGTCACTAAGATTAAATTTTAGTAAAATAGGAGAAATAAGATGAAATTAAACAAACTGATGATGTCTGTTGCGGCATTAAGCTTTGTTAGTGCTGGATTATTTGCAGGCACTTCAAACATGAATGTAGAAAAAATGTTTGAAAAAGAGTGTCAAGGGTGTCATGGTCCAAACCATGAAGGTGGAGTTGGTGCAGACCTAAGACCAAGTGCAATTGCTAGAAAAAATTCTCAAATGCTTGCTGAGACTATCTTAAATGGTCGTCCAGGTACAGCAATGCCTCAATTTAAAGAGAAGTTTAGCAAAGCTGATGCAGATAAGATGGTTGACTATATACAACATTTTAAAGGTAAGAAGATTGAAGTTCTTACTTTAGAAAATGTAAAGGCTGGTTGGAAAAAACTAAATGATAGAATGAAGTTCTTAAAAAAATATCCACATGCTGTAGATGTTAAGAAAAATACAGATATCTGTTTCGTAACTGAAAGAGATGCTGCTCGTGTTGTTTTTATAGATGGTACAAGTGGTAAAGTTTTATCTAGACATCCAGCTGGTTTTGCAGTGCATGTTACTGTTACAAACAAAAGACAACCTCGTTATGCTTACTCAATATCTCGTTCAGGTTTAGTAACTATGTTCGATTTAAATACACCGGGTCAACAAAAAATTGCTGAAGTTCAAGTTGGTTCAGATTCTCGTGGTCTAGCAGTTTCTCCAGATGGTAAATACTTAATGGCTGGTAACTATGTACCAGGTGGTGCTATACTTATGGATGCTATGACATTAGAGCCTTTAAAAGTTTATCCAACATCAAGTGTTATAGATACTGAAGGAAACATTGGTTCATCTCGTGTAGCTGGTATTTACGATACTCCATATGGTCCATACATTGCATTTGCTCTTAAAGATGCTGGACATGTTTATATCGTTGATTATTCTAAACCTAATTTTCCAATTGTAGGAGATATCCCAAATATTGGTAAAATTCTACATGATGGATTTGAAAATGAAGGTAAAGAGATGGGTCGTTACATAATGCAAGCATCACAAGGTAGTGATGTTATGGGTGTAATTGACTTTAAAACTAAATCTTTAGTTGCTAAAGTATATACAGGTCCAGGTACTAAACCACATCCAGGTCAAGGTTCATCTTGGTACAATGATAGATATGGTCAACTTTATGCTACAAACAGTATGAATGTTGGTGATGTTGTTATTTGGGATAGCGAATGGAATGTTGTTAAGAATGTAGCTACTGCAGGTGGTGGTTTATTTGTTGGTACAAGTGAACATACACCATTTATTTGGTCAGATTGTGTTCTTGGTGGACCAGCAAACTGGAATAAAATTTATTTAATCAATAAGCAAACTCTTGAAACAGATAGAATTTTAACAGTTGGTACTAAAAGAGGTACTATCATTGATCCTGTAACACATAAAACACTTTATAGCTGGAAAGTTCCAACGGTAAAAGATAAAAAAGGTCATATTGTAGTTCCTCGTATATTACATGCAGAACCTGCAAATCACGGTCACTGGACAATGGTTTCAGAATGGAATGCTGGTCGTATTGGTATATATGAAGCAAAAACTGGTAAATTTGTTAAATACATCAAAGGTTTAACAACTCCAACTTTTACTTACTCTATTGAGCATAGACAAACTATTCCTGGTGCTTAATATTTTTATTCTCTTCCTCTATGGAAGAGGATGATATAAAAAAATCTCGTAAGGCTTTATTTATGAAAATCATTTTTCTGTTTTTCCTTTTAATCTCTTCACTTTTGTCTGCAAAATATCTAACAAATGAATCTTGTAAAGAGTGTCATGAAGATATATATTATGAGTACCAAACTTCATTTCATTCAAAAACATACTTTAATGATGAATTGCATAGAAAAGTGGCGAATGCAGTAAGTAAAAAAACCTATGATTGTGGTTCATGTCATATGCCAGGTGCTTCAAATCTAAAAGCCTTAGAAACTGGTAAAGAACGACCTAGTAAGCTAAGTGAAGAGCAAACAGATGCTATTAGCTGTTTTTATTGTCATCAGATTGGGTATGTAAAACAAGCTCATAAAAAAAATATAACTTATATATCTAAAAAACCAGAAGGTTATAAACCCTCAATGTTTGGTTCTTTAGAAGATCCAGATGATAGCGATAAACACGAGATGCTAAATAATCCAATTTATAAAAAAAATGCTTGTTTAGGTTGCCATTCGCATAAAAGAAACTCTCATGATGTTTTAATCTTTAATGCAATGGAAGATAATCAAGATAGCACAGAATGTATAAAATGTCATATGCCATATACTACAGGAGGAGTTGAAAAAACCAATAAAAGAGGTAGATTAGAGCATAGAGAACATACTTTTTCTGGTATTCACAATATGGATATGAGAAAAAAAGGTATAGATATTTTTGTAGATACTACAGATAACACTATAGATATAACACTTAAAAATAAAATGCCTCATCCTCTTATTATTCAAGCATCAAGGTTAAAATATCTTGATATTACAATACAAAGAGATGGTAAAGTTATTTGGAAAAATTTTAAAAATTCCCCTATGGAAGATAAAAAAGGTACTTTTGTAATAGAATTTGTTGATGAAAATAATAAATTTGTATCAATTCCTGCTTTTGCTTATGCAAGAGGATTTGTAAATAATCTTAAAGGTAAAGAGATTAAAACTCTTCAATATAAAGTACCACAAATAAAAAAAGGTGATACAATAAGAGTAGCTATGTATGTTATCTTAGCAAAACCGAGTTGTTCAGATGAATTGGATTTAAAAGATAAAGAGCTAACAACACCTTTATTACTTAAAGAAGTGATTTATAAAAAGTAAGAAAAATAAAATAGTTTGAGTTTTTTATTTATTTTTAGATTTTTTTGCTAAAATAAAAAATTATATTAAACTCAAATTACGCAATAGGAATTTTTTCTTCTTATTGTATGATTTAGGTTAAAAGGTTATTATGAAAAAAATATATTTACTCATTTTATTTTTATTGGCAATATCTATTCAGGCAGATAAGCTTGATGGAAAAAAAGTTTTTGAAACTTACTGTTGGGGTTGTCATCACCAAACAGCTATGGCATTTGGTCCATCTTTTAGTGAAATAGCATCTAAAAGAACTAAAGATGAGATACAAGCTTATGTAATCTCTCCAAAATCAATGTATAAATCATTTGGCTATAAAAGAACAGTTATGACTCAACTACATCTAAATGATGATGAGTTAGATGCTATATCTAACTATGTACTAAAACAAAAAGGAAAATAATGTTTAGACTATCTAACCTCATATCTTCTGTTATAGAAGATAAGAAAGAGCGTTCTTTGGACGGTAGCATAGCTATCTGGAACTTTACAAATAGATGCAATCTATCATGTCTTCATTGTTATTCAAAATCTACACTAGATGAAGTAGATACACTAACAACTCCACAGATTAAAAAAACCATACTTCAGATGAAAAAAAATGGTGTAAAATTTATCATATTTTCAGGTGGTGAGCCATTAACAAGAAAAGATTTATTTGAAATAGCTGAATTTTGTAAAGAAAATGGCATCATAACTTACTTATCTAGTAATGGACTATACTTTACAAAATCAAACATTAAAAAAATTACAGATACTTTTAACTATGTTGGAGTAAGTATAGATGGAGATAAAAAAACTCACGATTATTTTCGTGGACTAAAAGGTGCTTTTGATGAGACTCTAAAAGCTGTACTTTTAGCTAATGAAACTGGTGCAAAAGTTGGGATTAGATTTACTATGACAAAAGATACTATAAATTCTTTAGAATATATCTTTAACTTAGCAGAAAAACACAATATCCCTAAGATATATGTATCGCATCTTGTTTATTCTGGTCGTGGACTAGATAATCTAAATATGGACTTAACAAAAGAAGAGCGAAGAAAAGCTGTTGAGTTTATACTAGATAAAGCATTTTATTATTATGAAAACAACATCGATATTGAGATAGTAACGGGCAATATGGAGATGGATGCTGTTTTATTTTTAAATAAATTTTCTTCAAAATATCCACATTTAAAAGATAAAATGAGAAAAAGACTGGTAAAATGGGGTGGTAATTCAGCAGGTAGAAAACTTCTAAATATAAATAGCGAGGGGGATGTTAGACCTGATCCATTTTTCCCTGTAACTGTTGGAAATATTATAGAACAAGATTTTAGCGATATTTGGCAAAATGGGGAACTTTTAGATAAGTTAAGAGTTCATCCACGAAACCAAATCAAGGGTATTTGTTCAGAATGTAAACAGATAGATATATGTAACGGTGGTTCTCGTGCTAGAGCTTATGCTGTTAGTGGAGATTTATGGGAGCAAGACCCATCTTGCTACTTAATTAAAGATGAAAGAGAGAATATCTAATGATAAAAAAAGTATTTTTAAGTATAGGTTTAATAGTTACTTTTTGTAATCAACTAAATGCAAGTGATGAGAAAATTTTTGTAGTTGAGAGAGAGAGCAGTTCTTTAGCAGTTATAGTAGATGATTTACCAAAATCACATATGACTGGTATGCACAATATGAACCATGGTGTTGTAAAGTTTTATAAAAATGATGGTTATCTTATAAGCCGTGATGGCTATATAGTAAAGTTTGATCCAAGAACAGAAAAAAAACTAAAAGAGTATAAAACAAGTAAAAGTGCCATAGGTTTTGTTATAAATGAGAACTATGTAGCTGTTGCTAACTATGATGATAAAAGTGTAGATATTTTAGATAGAGATTTAAATCCTATTAAAAAATTTGTAACTAATTCTAAAAATGTTGGTATAAAGATTTATAAAAACTATCTTATATTTTCAGAAATGGATAATGATAAAATAACTGTTTTAAAAGATGAAAATTTAGGAAAAGGTCTTCCAAAATTTAAAATTTATAAAGAGTTTGAAAATGTTGGAGTTATGCCATTTGATGCTATGATAAAAAACAATCTTTATATTGCTGGATTTTTTCAAAGTAAATTTTTTGGTGTAGTAAATTTAGATACTATGAAATATAAAAAGATAGATATTTTACTAGAAGACAGAAAACCTGTTCTTAAAGTTCCACATTTTGGTTTTTGGTCTATAGGAAAAGAAAAGGTATTTATCCCTGCTGTTGGAGATAATAAAGTTTTAGTATATACACCAGATTTCAAATTTATAAAAAATATAAAGACAGAAGGTTTACCAGTTTTTACATCTCTTTCGCCTGATAAAAAGTACCTTTGTGTAACTTTTAGTGGTAAAAAATTTCCAGTTATACAAATCATAGATACAAAAACTCTAAAAATTATAAAAAGATTTAAGTTTGATGGTAAAGTTTTACATATTCGTTGGTCAAATTTATATCCTAAACTTTATGTATCAGTAAATGATGCAAATAAAGTTGCAGTGATAAATACAAAACGATGGTTTCTAAAAAGAGAGATACTTCAAATCAAAAAACCATCGGGTATATTTATTTTTAAAGAGGCTAAATAATGTCTAAAGTTTACTTAACAGGTGCAGGTCCAGGAGACATAGAGCTTTTAACTATGAAAGCTCATAGAGTTATAAAAGAGGCTGATGTTATCATATATGACCGTTTAGCCAATCCAGATATGCTAGATATGGCAAAAGATGGATGTGAATTTGTTTATGTTGGAAAAGAGGATGGAAGACACACTCTTCCTCAAGATGAGATAAACGAAGTTATCTATCAAAATGCACTTAAACACGATGTAGTTGTTCGCCTAAAAGGTGGAGACCCATTTGTTTTTGGTCGTGGTGGTGAAGAGGGAAGTTATCTTGCTAAAAGAGATATAAAATTTGAAATCATCCCAGGGATTACCTCTGCTATAAGTGTTCCAGCTTATGCTGGAATACCAGTTACACATCGTGGTATAGCTGTTAGTTTTAGAGTAGTAACAGGTCATGAATCGCCAAATAAAAAAGAATCTCAAATCCCATGGGAAAACTTTAAAACAAACGATACTATTATCTTTTTAATGGGGCTTCACAACCTATCTAAAATATCTTCAAAACTTATGGAGATTGGAAAACCAAAAGACTACCCTTGTGCTGTTATATCAAAAGGTACAACAGAAGAACAAAGTGTAGTTGTTGGCACTCTTGAAGATATAGTAGAAAAATCAAAAGGTGTTCCAACTCCTGCCCTTATAGTTGTTGGAGAGGTTGTAAAACTAAGAGAGCAGTTAAACTGGTTTAGTAGTTAGAAAGATTATAATCATCCCATAACTTTATAGCATCTAAGTTTCCATTATCTATCGCTTTTTTAGCATAGATTTTGGCATCTTTTAAATCATCTTTTTGAGTGTATATCTCTGCTAAAAGATAGTTTGCTTGTGTATCTCCATCTTTTGCATTTACTTTTAGCCACTCTATCGCTTTATCAAACTTTAATAGTTGCATATAGATTTTACCGACATTATCTATTGCTTTTTTATACCCTGCTTTAGCAGAAGCATCTAAAAGCTTAGCACTCATAGAGACATTTTGCTCAACTCCATCTCCTAGATAATACATAAGAGCAAGATTATAACTAGCTTCAGAATGATTACTATCAGATGCTTTACTAAGATACTCAAAAGCTTTTGTTTTATCTTGCTTTACATCTATCCCTAAAAGATAATTCATACCTTTTTTAAAATCATTCTCACTATTTGCATACCCTATAGATATAACTAAAAACAATGTAACTAAAAGTTTCATTTATAACTCCTATTTTAAAGTATATTTATGTTATTTATTATATCATATAAATAACATTATAACGGTAAGGGAAAATAGATATGAAAAAGATTTTAAAACTTGGTTTAGTTGGTTGTGTGGCTGGTATTTTAATGAGTGGTTGTGCTGGTAGTTATCTAAATACTAGTCATTCTAATAATAATGTAGGTGATGAATATATCTATATAAAGAAAGATATAGCAACTAAAAAGATGCATAATCTTATAATGCAAGCAGGTAAAAAAAATGGTTGGAGAATGACTGAATTCAAAGAAAATGAAGTTATTGCAGAAAATTTATCAGATAAAGATGAAGAAGCAGTTACTATATACTTTACAGATAAGTATTTTTTTACAAGACCTAAAAATGATGATTTGATAGAAGCTATACAAGAGGCTTTAGAAGATTAATGAACTTTTTTAAGTATATTCATGCAGTTGGAACAGGTGTTAAAGGAAATCGTGATTTAAGTTTTGATGAGAGTGTTGATATGATGACACAGATGCTAGATCAAAGCATTCCGAGTGAGCAAATATCTGCATTTTTACTTGGCTGGAGACTTAAACCTGAAACTACTGATGAGTTTCGTGGTGCGATTAGTGCCTGTGATAAGTATATACAAAAAACAGATATTGCTAACTCTATAGAGTTAGGCTATCCGTTTGATGGTAAGGTTAAAAACCCATATATATTTCCATTGGTTGCAAAAGTTATAAAATCTAAAGATTTAAATTTAGTTCTTACAGGTGATAACTTGCAACCATCAAAAGGTGGTATAACCATAAAAGATATATCAAAATCTATAAAATTTGACTCAAATATACACTATTTTGATAGATCTATATTTTTTAAACAGATGCATAACTTAACAGATGTTAGAAATAAACTTGGACTAAGAACAGCATTTAACACCATTGAAAAATTACCACATGTAGCAAATAGTAACTATGCTATAACTGGTGTTTTTCATAAACCTTATGTTAAAAAATATATAGAGATTTTTTCAGATAGATATAAAAGGTTTGCTCTTTTGCAAGGCAACGAGGGTACACCTGAACTTTTTTCCAAAGGGAGACTTTGGATAAGTGCTGATGATAAAGTTGATGAGTATATAATAGACCCTAAACATTATGGGATTGACTATACAAAATCATGGGAATCTATATCTTATGAAGAGTCAATAGCTCAACTTGAAAATCCAACTAAAGAGTTTGTAAAACTAGCAAAGTTAAATGGAGCTATATATCTTTTTGTGGTAAATCAAGCAAAAAGTATAGATGAAGCATTTGAAATGCTGGAGTAGTTAATTCCAACTATCCATATAATCTTTTGCTTTTTTATCTAGCATCTGCATCCTCTCTTTACCTTTTGGTAGTGTCTTTCTTAAGCCTTTCATCTCTTGTAAAAACCCTACTATACTATCTGGTATAAGCATACTTAGATATTTTCGCAAGTATTTTGCCATAGCTGGAGAACTTCCTGATGTTGATACGGCTATAGTTAAGTCCCCTTTTTTAACATAAGATGGAAAGATAAAATCGCAATAATCAACAGAATCAACACAGTTACATAAACAGTTATAATTTTTTGACTCTAAAAATATCTCTTTTTGAAGTGCTATATCATCTACTGCAACAACAACTATCGCAAAATCTTTTATATCCCCCACTTTATAACCACGATACTCATAGTTGATACCTTTCTCTTTTAGTTTTAAAAGCATCTCATCTGAGAACTCTTTTGCTATAACATATATATCTTGTGTAAAATCAAGAAGATGGATTAATTTTTCATAAGCGATAAAACCACCACCTACAATTAAAACCTTTTTATTGTCTAGTTTAAAAAAAGCTGGAAAATATGACATAATAATACCTATTATTTTAAGATAAGTAATGATAACATATATAAATCAAAACTCTTGATTAAATCATAAAAAAGTAGTTAAAATGAAAGAAGAGATACTATCACGAATACAAAAAAAATTTCCATTAGTAGAAAAACCATTTAAAGTAATAGCAGATGAATTAAATACAACAGAAGATGAAGTATTAAAAATACTAAATGAGCAAAAAAAAGAAAATATTATAAGACAAACATCAGCAATCTTTGATACAAAAAGATTAGGTTACAAATCTAGCCTTGTAGCTTTTAAGATACCAAAAGAGAAGATAGATGAAGCAGTTGAGATAATCAACTCACACCCTGGGGTATCACACAACTATGAGAGAAACCACGAGTTTAACATCTGGTTTACTATGGCTGTTGCACCTGATTCTAAGCTAGGACTTGATAAAACCATAGAGATACTCTCAGAGCTAACCCAAGCAGATGATTATATAATGTTACCAACTTTAAAACTTTTTAAGATAAATGTTAAACTAAATACAACTGGCAAAGATGAAAAAAAAGAAAAAGTTAAAAAAGTTATACATAAAGATATAGAGTTAAGCAAACTTCATCACCAAATCATACAAAAAGTACAATACGATATAAAATTTGTAAGTGAGCCTTTTTTAGAGATTATAAATGAGTTGGATATTGATTATGATACTTTCTTTAAAATCTTAGCCGAGTTACAAGAATCTGGTATGATGAGAAGATTTGCTTCTATCTTAAACCATAGAAAAGCTGGATTTAATGCAAATGCAATGGTAGTTTGGGATGTTGATGAAAAAGATGGTGAAAGTATAGGTGAGAGAGCTGCTAGTTTTAGTGCAGTAAGTCATTGTTACTTAAGACCAAAATACGAAAACTGGCCTTACAACCTTTTTACAATGGTTCACGGAAAAACGACAGATGAAACAAATAGTATTATAGAAGATATGTCAAAAGAGATACCATCTAAAAGTTATATGCCACTTTACTCATCAAGGGAGTTTAAAAAAGTTCGTATAGAGTACTTTACAAAATCTTTTGATGAGTGGGAAAACTCATATATCAAATAAAAACTTAGGTATACAACCTAAGTTTTTATAATCTTAATAAAGTCCTATTATCTCAAACTGAACATACCAGATAGTTACAGAAACCATATAACCAACAAATATAGTCCAAGCATGTTTCATATGGCTACCAAAAGTGTATATACCGTGCAGACGACCCATAACACCAACACCAGCAGCCGAACCAAAAGAGATAAGACTTCCACCAACACCAGCTGTCATAGTAACTAGCATCCATTGATCGATTCCCATCTCTGGAGATGATTTAAGTATAGCACTCATAACAGGAACATTATCTACGATAGCAGATAAGAAACCAACACCAACATTTGCAACTGTTGGACCAACGATGCTATATAAATCGTGGATATAGTTTAAGAAACCTAAGAAGTGTAAAGCACCAACAGCTGAAAGGATACCAAAGAAGAAAAGAAGTGTATCATTTTCGATTTTTTCCATACTTTGATAGATATTAAATCCGTTTTTACCAGTCTTTTTAAGTTGAATTGCAAAAAGTTTAAGTATAGCTAAACCAAACATCATACCCCACATAGCTGGGAAATGGAAAAACTGATGTCCAAGAACAGCGATAACAATGGTACCAATACCTAAGTAAACAACACCTATACCACCATCTTTTACAACTGGTTTTTCCTCTTTTGAAGCATCAAAAGGTGGTTGTCCATCTGGAACTGACTTAGAAAGTAACAATGCAGTAACACCCCAACCAAGAACAGAAGCAGGGAAAAGGAATAAAAAGTCAACAAACTCACCCTTACCAGCAGTCCAAGCCATTAGAGTTGTAATATCACCAAATGGAGACCAAGCACCACCAGCATTTGCAGCTACAACGATATTTATAGCACCTGGAACTAAAAATGATATATTTCTTTTATCTATTGTAAATAAAACAGTAGAAAGGATAAGTGCAGTTGTTAAGTTATCCGCAACTGGTGAGATAAAAAATGCTAAAAGACCAGTTAACCAAAAAAGTTTCTTATAAGTGTAACCTTTAGATACAAGTTTATACTTCATAAGGTCAAAAACACCTCTTTCTATAAGTGTTTCTATAAAAGTCATAGCAACAAGTAAGAAGAAAAATATCTCTGCAATCTCGAGTATAAGGTGTTCTAACTCATCGTGTAAAGGTTCTGGATTCATACCATTTATAGCAAAATAAATCCCAACCAACATAAACATAAAAGTACCTGCAAAAAGTGCAGGTTTTGCTTTATTTACTTCATACTGCTCCTCTGTTGCTATAAAATAATAAGCTACAACAAAAACAGCTAAACTTAACCATCCTACCCATGTAGTGGCAAGATTAACATCTGTTGTAGCATGACTTGCGACATTTACAACATTTTCAACTACTGAACCGTGTTCCATCATTTCTCCTCAATTATTGTGTGAACTCCAACTGACTTATCCCGTGCCAATGCACTAAGAACTATCTCTCTAGCTGTAAGTAAACGAAATTTTAATAGTTTACCAATATTTTCATTTAAAAGAGCATTAATTTGCTCTAAAGCCTCGTTTAATCCACTTTTTGTTCTAACAATCGACACATTTTCCCACATTATCTTACGAAGTAAATTTTTTTTGGCTTTATCATCTTTTAAGCTCATAACCTCATCACTAACTTTAAACTCTATAAATTCTTTTTCTTTTTTAGAGTTAAGTATCTCATCAACTGCTTTTTTAGCAAAAACCAACCCTTCTAAAAGAGAGTTTGATGCAAGTCTATTTGCTCCATGAACTTTTGTAGATGCTACTTCACCAACTGCATAAAGATTTTTAACATTTGGTACTTTTGCATTAGCATCACTTTTGATGCCACCTATTGCATAATGAAAAGCTGGTGAAATTGGAACTCTTTGTTTAGGTACATCAAAACCAAGTGATTTTAATGTTTTAGAGATATTTGGAAATCGTTTCATAAAGTACTGATACTCAAAATTTGAAAAATCAAGATAAACAGCTGATGAAGTTTTTTTCTTGTAATCATAGATAGACTTACTTACAATATCTCTAGATGCCAACTCTCCCCGTTTATCATAATCAAACAAAAATCTTCTACCATCTTCATCAACTATAGTAGCACCCTCTCCACGAAATGCTTCTGTAAGTAAAAGTTTTTGAACACCCTCATTTCCTATATAAACGGTTGGATGAAACTGCATCATCTCCATTCTTTCTAATTCTATACCTTTCATAACACAAAGACCTTGCATATCTGCACTAATGCATGGTGCATTTGTATGGTACTCAAAGAGTGAGCCAACACCACCACTAGCTATGATAACATCATCTGCATAGATATTTCTACTTTGTCTATGATCAAGAACAGTAACACCATAACAGATGCCATCTTTTATAAGCAAATCAACAACTCTAGCATCACTAAGCATTGGATGTTTGTTTTTTGAAAGTAGAAAATAGTGCATATACCTACCAGTAGCATCCCCACCAGCATGTAATATTCTCTCACAAGAGTGAGCAGCCTCTTTTGTGTATAGAAGATTACCATCTGCATCTTTATCAAACTCAAAACCATTGTTTATAAGATCATCTATTACTTTTCTTGAGTTTAAGCTAAGTGTTTTCACTGCATCTTCACAACAAAGCCCTGCACCAGCTTCAAGAGTATCTTTTATATGTGAAGGGATATCATCATTATCACGAGCAAGTGCTACACCACCTTGAGCATAGAAACTATTGCACTTAAAAGTTTCCCTTTTGTTTATAATAAGAACTTTTTTATCTTTTGGTATATTCATACTTGCATAAAGTCCTGCTATACCTGCACCAATTATAATCACATCATATTTCATAATCTAAGAACTTTTTTTAATGATAAATTTCACATTTTCATCTGATTTTGGAGTATCTTCTTCATAGTATGGATTAGCTTTATAACCACATCCACTAAAACCTAACATAGTTAGTATCATAATTAATAATATCTTATTCAAAATAAACCTTATTCTTTTGAGTAGTATTATACCAATTCAAATTCAAATTTAGATATATTTTTATCTTTTTTACTAAACTCTATCCCTATAAGATATATATTTTTATCTTCATTTAGATACTTTTGAGCATAGTTTTTCTCTTTTATCTGTTTTAATGCATCTTTTTCATCTACTTTAAATTCTATTATGTAGAT
>Ga0256836_1000716_pt1 | contig 16656 bp, 15 predicted proteins | sample 4561380metaG_FD_185974 | JGI IMG/M metagenome (GOLD analysis project Ga0256836, IMG submission 185974) | Hydrothermal vent microbial communities from Guaymas Basin, Mexico - 4561-380 | ecosystem: Environmental > Aquatic > Marine > Hydrothermal vents | place: Mexico: Guaymas Basin | collected...
TAAAGGGTAATTGTCCTATATACAAAATAGGAGATAAGTTTTTTATAGAAAATGGATATATATTAAAGTCCAACATTCCTCTGTGTATGCACTCTTTAACATCTATTATGCCCTATTATGTTGCTTTGAGCAGAGGTATTAAGCCAAAAGATTTAGGATTAGGAAATGGAAATATAGCATATGTTCAGTGTTTAGATCCGTGTGAATATACAGGTGGTGGAACGGTTGTATTTCGAATAAATGTTTTAGATAAGTAAATTTAGGAGGCTTTGAGTTGAAGGTAGTAGTTATGGGACTTGGATACATTGGACTTCCAACTGCAGCTTTAATTGCAAGTAAAGGTATAAAAGTTCATGGAGTAGATGTTAATGAAAAAATAGTAGAAACAATAAATAAAGGAAAAATTCATATAAAAGAACCAGATTTAGATAATTTAGTAAAAAAAGTAGTAGAAAAAAAATTTTTGATAGCAGATACAAAACCTACTGAAGCGGATATATATATAATAGCTGTACCTACTCCCTTTAAAAATGATTATGAGCCAGACTTATCCTATGTAGAATCTGCTATTGATATGATTACTCCGTATTTAAAGGAAGGCAGTTTAATTATTATTGAGTCTACTTCCCCTATAGGAACAACTAAAAAAATGTATGAAAGAATAGTAGAAAAAAGACCAGAGCTAAAAAATAAAATATATATGGCTTACTGTCCAGAAAGAGTTCTTCCAGGAAAAATTCTTTATGAGCTTGAGCATAACGATAGAGTGGTAGGAGGAATTAATAAGGAATCTGCAAAAAAAGCAAAAGAGTTTTATCAAATATTTGTTAAAGGAAATATATATGAAACTAATTCCAAAACAGCTGAGATGTGTAAACTTGTTGAAAATGCCTATAGAGATGTAAATATCGCCTTTGCAAATGAGCTCTCTTTAATATGTGACAAAGCTGGTATAGATGTATGGGAACTTATAGAGCTTGCAAATAAGCATCCAAGAGTAAATATTTTACAACCTGGAGTAGGAGTTGGGGGACATTGCATAGCTGTAGATCCCTGGTTTTTAATAAAAGCTTTTCCAAACGAATCAAAACTTATGAAAACGGCTAGGGAAGTTAATTTATATAAAACTGAGTGGGTAATAGATAGAATAAAGAAAGCCATAAAAGAATTTGAAAAAAATTATGGTAGAAAACCTAAAGTAGCTTGTTTAGGTTTAACATATAAACCAGATGTAGATGACCTAAGAGAAAGTCCAGCTCTTTATATAACTGAGAAACTAATTGAAGAAGGATACAACATTTATCCAGTAGACCCTCTTATAAAAGATTTTGATAAGTTTAAAGTTTACGATTTAGATGTAGTTGACAATGCAGATATAGTTGTTATTTTAGTAGGACATAAACTATTTAAGGATATTAATAAAGATAAGTTAAAATATAAAATTGTTTTGGATTTTTGTGATATAATAAAAAAGGTATGAAGATGTATTTAATATACAAATATGATTATATTAGCAGTACCATTATAGGGCGGAAAATTCAATATCTTATAAATTTTCACTTTTCAAAATTTTTAACTTTCTCAAGTTAAAGTGCTAAAATTTTTAGAGTATTAGAAATTTTGTAAAAAAAAGATATCTAATTCTCATGTACCAAAAAGAAACACATACAAGGACGTTAATAAAAGCTATAAGCTGGAGAGTAATAGCAAGTTTAACAACAACAATTTTAGTATATTTATTTTTTGGAAGATTAGATTTAGCAGCTACCGTAGGAATTTTAGAAACTTTAATAAAGATATTTTTATATTACATCCATGACAGAGCCTGGAGTAAAATTCCTTTTGGAATAAAAAAAGTAAAACCTTTTGTAATTTGGATGACAGGACTTCCCTTATCTGGAAAAACAACTATAGCAAGACATTTAAAAGAGCTTTTAGAAAAAAAGGGAATAAAAGTTTATCATATAGACTCTTCTTATATTAGAAATTTTATTCCAGAAATAGGATATGAAAAAAGAGATAGAATAATTCATTTAAAAAGAGTTGCATATCTTGCAAAAATACTTCAAGATAATAACATAAGTACTATAGCATCTTTTGTATCCCCATATGCTGAAACTAGAAAGTTTGTAAAAAACTTATGTAAAAATGTACTTATTGTTTATATAAAGGCGGATATAAAAACTTGTCAAAAAAGAGATTATAAAGGAGTATATAAAAAGGCAATAGAAGGAAAAATAAAAAATTTTACGGGTATATCAGATGTATATGAAGTGCCAACGGATGCTGACATTGTAATAGATACTACAAAAACTTCTCCGGAGGAAGCTGCTTTAAAAATATATAGAAAAATAAAAGAGCTTTTTGTAAAATAATCTAATCAAATTTTTAAATTCAAAAGTAATAAAGTACTAAGTACTAAAAGCTTATTTTACTATTTTTACAATTATAAACCTGTAACAAGCTTGTTTAAGGAGGAATATTTTTGAGCAAGTTTATATACGAGCATAAATATAAATTAAAAAAGGAAGATAGGGCACATATAAAAGGACATAAACCTTGTGTTATTTGGTTCACGGGTTTATCTGGAAGTGGAAAAAGCACTATTGCAAGTGAGCTTGAGTACATTTTAAATAAACTTTTTAAAGCTCATACATATATTTTAGATGGAGATAATATAAGAAAAGGGTTAAATAGAGATTTAGGCTTTAGCAAAGAAGATAGAAAAGAAAACATAAGAAGAATAGCAGAGGTTGCAAAACTTTTTGTAGATGCAGGTCTTATAGTAATAACAGCTTTCATATCTCCTTTTAGAGAAGATAGAAATTTTGCTCGCTCCTTAGTAGAAAAAGATGAATTTATAGAAGTATTTGTAGATTGCCCCCTGGAAATTTGTGAAAAAAGAGATCCAAAAGGTCTTTATGAAAAAACTAGAAAGGGAATTATAAAAAATTTTACGGGAATAGATTCTCCCTATGAAGAACCAGAAAATGCGGAGGTTCACTTAAAAACTCATATAGAGGATATATCCACCTGCGTATATAAAATAATAAAATTGCTAATAGAAAAAAGCATTATTTCTTTAGAAAAAGTAAATATAACTTCCTTAGAAGAACTAAAAGAACAAATAGAAAAACTTTTAAAGGAGGAAGAGCTTTGATACCTTTTCATGGAGGAAAATACGTTTATCAAGTTTTAAAAGGTGAAGAAAGAGAAAAAATTTTAAATAATATAGATAACTTTTTAAGCTTAGAAGTAAATAAAAGAAAAGCTTGTGATATAGAGCTAATATGTAATGGTGCCTTTTCACCGTTAGATCATTTTATGAATAAAGATGAAGTGATGGATGTTGCCTTTAATTTAAATTTAAATGGCACCCTTTGGTCTATTCCTATTATGCTACCAGCAAGTAAAGATATTTTTGAGAAAGCACAAGACAAAGACAAAATAATTTTAAAACATGAAAATGTGCCTTTAGCTATTTTAGAAGTGCAGGATAAGTTTACTTTAAAGAAAGAAGAAAAAGAAAAGATAGCTCAAGCTGTTTATAAAACAACCTCTTTAGAGCATCCTGGGGTAAAAGAGTTTTTTAATGAGAGCTCATATTATTTAAGTGGTAAGGTATATTTTTTAAATCGTCCAAAAAGAGAAGAGGGAATAAAAAGCACTTACTACCTAGATCCAAAAGATACAAGACAAGAATTTGAAAAAAGAGGTTGGAAAACTATTGTAGCTTTTCAAACTAGAAATCCTATTCATAGAGCTCATGAATATATTACAAAATGTGCTTTAGAAATTGTAGATGGACTTTTTATACATCCACTTGTTGGACACACTAAGAAGGATGATATTCCAGCAAGTATTCGTATGAAATGCTATGAAGTCTTAATAGAAAACTACTATAATAAAAAACGAGTATTTTTATCTGTGCTTCCAGCAGCTATGCATTATGCAGGACCTAGAGAAGCTCTTCATCATATGATTATGAGAAAAAACTATGGTGCAACTCATATGATAATTGGAAGGGATCATGCTGGAGTAGGTTCTTTTTATGGTACTTATGAAGCTCAAGAATTTATAAAAAAATATATTGATAAATTAGAGATAGAGCCTCTTTTTTTTGAACATGCCTTTTATTGCAAAAAATGTGAAGGTATGGCTACTACTAAAACATGTCCTCACTCTGAAAGAGATAGAGTTATTTTAAGTGGTACTAAAGTTAGAGCTATGCTTAAACAAGGTATTAAACCTCCTAAAGAATTTACTAGGGAAGAAGTTGCTAGTATTTTGATTGAGTGGGCTAAAAGTATATATTAACTAGTAGTATATATTAACTAGTTTTAAAAGAAATAAAGTAAAATATTGAAGTAATATCCTGTATAAAATTGTGTTTTATTCAAATTTACCTTCATAGAAACTCTATATTATTGGAAAAATTTTTTAATTATGTTTTATATGTTAAAAAAATTTTCTCGAATCAAAATATCACGAGATATTCATTTTATGGAATTAGTAAAAGGTTTCGGAATATCATTTTTTTTTCAATTCTTGGGGATAGGTTGTGGATATATTTTTACTGTACTTGTTACAAGAAGTTTAGGTGCTAAAGCGTGGGGAACTTTTACTATAGTTTCCACTGTTCTGCAAATAATTTCTATTATTGGTAAATTCGGTATGGATTTAACTCTTTTGCGATTTGTAGCAGAATATTCTTCTCAGAAGAAGTGGGAATTAATAAAAAAAATTTATTTAAAGACTTTAAAATTAATAATCTCACTTTCATTATTTCTCTCAATAATATTATTTTTTCTCTCTCCTTACATTGCAAAATATATATTCCGAAAAGATTATCTTACTATTTATTTTCGAATAATTTCTACAGCATTAGTCCCTTTTGTATTATTATGTGTTAACAGAGAGTGTATAAGAGGTTTAAAAAAAATAAAGGAATATGCATTTTTGAATAATGTAGCTGTTCCATTTTTTACCTCCTTGATTTTATTAGTTTTTTTTAGTTTTTATAAACAAACATTTGTCCTTATTATTGCTTATACTATTTCTATATATATTAGTTCTTTTCTTAGTTTTTTTCTTTGTATAAAAAAATTAAAATTATGCTTTCCATATACTCCTAAAAAAACTAAAAAGTATATCTCACCAGCATATTTTTCATATAGAGAGCTTCTTTCTATTTCTATACCTATGTTTTTATCGACCTCTATGTTTATAATTATGCAGTGGATTGATACTATAATGCTTGGAATATTAAAAAATGCTAAAGAGGTAGGTATTTATAATGTAATTTATAAAATTTCAATGATAACAAGCATATTTCTTACAGCAGTAAATACTATTGCTGCTCCAAAGTTTGCTGAATTTTGGGGAAATAAAGATATTGAAGGTCTTAGTAAAATATCTCAGCAATCAGCAAAATTAATTTTTTGGTTTTCTTTTCCTGTGTTGCTCTTTTTTTTATTTTTCCCAAGCTATATTCTAAGGATTTTTGGAGAAGAATTTATAGTAGGTACCGAAGTTTTAAGGATATTAATACTTGGACAATTTATAAATTCAATTTCTGGATCAGTAGGATATTTATTACAAATGACGGGGAAACAGAAGGTTTTTCGAAATATAATATTATGTGCTATAATAATTAACATTATTTTAAACTACATATTGATTCCTAATTTTGGCATGGAAGGGGCTGCTATAGCCAGTACGATAAGTTTGGTTTTTTGGAATATTTTTAGTGTTTTATATATTAAGCGAACATATAAAATATCTACATTTTATTTACCCAAAATCTTATTAAAGAGAGGGAAATAATGCGACTTCCTGATGTTTATATTATTGGTGCTCAAAAATCTGGGACTACTACCTTATATGACTGGATAAGTCAGCATCCTCAAATATATGGGGATCCGCTAGCAAAAGATTTTCCGTTTTTCAGTCAGGATTCCCTTTATAAGAAGGGTCCTAAAGAACTGGCTAAATTTTCGAAAGGGGCAAAACCTGATCAATTAATTTTAGGTGGAGAAGTAAATGCTATGTTTGTCAAATATGGGGCAAAAAGATTGTACGAAACAATTCCAAAAGCTAAACTCATAGCTATTTTGAGAAATCCGATAGATAGAGCATACTCAGCATATTGTTATGCAGTTGAGAGATTATTAGAAAATAGGAGTTTTGAGAAAGCTATTAACGATGAATTAGCGGGATGTAATTATTCTTGGTTTGATTCTATGCAAAAAGACTATTTAAAACATGGTTTGTACGCACAACAGCTAAAATCTATTCTAAAATATTTTTCTAAAGAACAGATTTTTGTTATTATCTTTGAGGAATGGAAAAAAGAACCAATAAAAATTATGAGGAATTTATTTAAGTTTTTGGAAATTGATGAAAACTTTATTCCGGTTATGAAGGTTAAGAATGTTACCAAAGGTGGCTGTCGTTCTAAGTTAATTTCCAAATTAATTTATTGGCAGGCCCCAGAAAATATTTTTGGAAAATTTCTAAAATTTATTATACCTTTCAAAGTGAGAACATCTATTAGGCAAAAGTTAGCTGAATTTAATAGGATAGAAAGTACTAAACCTTTATTTCCTGATACTATACGAAAACTGCTAAGAGAATATTATAAAAATGAAATTAAAGAGTTAGAGGAAATATTAGGTCGAAAATTAACAATGTGGTATTAAAAATAAATAATGCAAAAAAGACAAACATTATCTAATGTTTCAAATTCAAATATAATTTTTATATTTATGTATATACTAATGTTTTTTACAATTAATCAAGAAATTCCTTTTTTTCATACATTTTTAAAATTTTCTGATGAAATACTTCTGATAAGCTCTTCTTTAATTATTTTTCTTTGGACAATATATCACTTTTTTAGAAAATTAAAAATAAAACTTTTGGGATTTATAATATTTTTTATTTGGTTTGGTTATCAAATTTTGAATTGTTTAAAATCCCCTTTTGATTTAAAGATTAGTTTAGTTTTGTTGCAATCACTAATACATTTAAAAGTATTTCTAATATCCATTGCATTATTTTTAGTCTATAGAAATACTTCTTTGGAAAGAAAATTAGTTAATTTTCTTTTTTATTATATTATATTTGTTTTTTTTATAGGAATTATAGGAAACTTCATACTTTTGGATAATTGGAATATTTTTTGGAATCAATCTGCAAGTTACCGTTACGGAATAATTCGTCCAATCGGATGGTTTGGTAGCCCAGCTCAAAATGCATACATGTTTATGCTATTTTCTTGTTACTACTTGGCTAAAAATTCTAGTAATTTTATCAAAAGCATTAAAATTTTTCTTAAAACGATGATTATAAGTTTAATAATGGTTCTAATTTTAACCGTAAGAAAAATTTTATTTGTTATAATTCCAATATTTTATTTTATATATAAAAGTATGAAAAAACTCGAACTTAAATATCTTTTTATTTTATTATTTTCTTTTTTTAATATTATTTTAATAGGTTTACTATTACATACACCTATATGGAAAGATACAATTATGAATTTACATAATATTTCTCCTAATACTTCATATATGAGAGGTTTGATAATATACAATGGTTTGAAACTTTTTAAAGAATTTTTTCCTTTTGGAACTGGTGGCGCAACTTTTGGAACGGTTTTAAGTCAATATAATACTTTTGAAGTTTATAATTATGTTGGATTAAATATTATTAGTATTATCTCTAAATACGGAGAAGCGCGTGGAATTTATGATAGTGGATTAGCTTCTTTCTTAGCTGAAAATGGTTTTTTTGGTTTATTAATATTTTTATTATTTTTGCGTTTTTATTTTAAATTTTTTAAAAAATATCTTAATAAAAGAGGATACAGTTTTCTTAAGATTATTGTTTTTCTAACACTTTTATTAAATTTAACGGATCCTGTAACACAAAATGGTCTTTATTCAATATTTTATAGTATATTTCTTTTAAAAATTAAATTAGAGGAAAAGAAATGAAAATTTTAATAATATCTAATATGTATCCCTCAAAGGAAAACCCTTCTTATGGAATTTTTGTTAAAAATTTTGTTAATGAATTAAAAAAGTATTTTAAAATTGATTTAATAGTAATAAAAAAAAGAGAAAAGAACAAATTTAAAAAATTATTGAAATATTTGATATTTTATTTAAAAATTATTTTTAAATTATTATTTAATAATTATGACTTAGTCTATATTCATTACCCCTCTCATGTATCTATCCCTGTCTATTTTATTTCTAAAATAAAAAGAATGAAAATAATTTTAAATTTTCATGGAGATGATGCTTTAAAAAAAAATGGGATTTTAAATAATTTATTTTATAATTTTTTAAAAAAATTGGTGAGAAAGGCAAATTTAATTGTAGTTCCTTCTAAATATTTTAGAAATATAGTTATAAACAATTTTAATATTTCTCTTAATAAAATATATATATATCCCTCAGGAGGAATAGATTTTACAATTTTTAAACCTTTAAATAAGGGAAAATGTAAAGAAAAATTTGGATTTTCATCTAATGATGTTGTATTAGGATATGTTTCTTCAATAATGGAGGAAAAAGGTTGGAAAATTTTTCTAGATATTGTAAAAAAAATTTCCGAAATTAAACCTAATGTAAAAGCTATAGTAGCTGGATATGGAAAAGATGAGATAAGATTTTTAAAATATATAAAAAAGCATAAGTTAGAAAATGATATAAAATTTTTAGGCAAATGTTCGCAAAATTTCCTTCCCTATGTTTACAATGCTATGGATATTTTTATCTTTCCTACTCTATTAAATGAAAGCTTAGGACTTGTAGGATTAGAAGCTATGGCATGTAAAGTTCCCGTTGTTGCATCTAAATTAGGTGGAATTCGAGATTATGTTATAGATGGTTATAACGGTTTTCTATGTAAACCGAATAATGTTGATGATTTTTTCAAGAAGGTAAATATATTAATAGATAATTCCAAGATACTAAAAACATTATCAAATAATGCCTATGAAACTGCAAAAAAATTTGATAAAAATATTGTAAACGAAAAATTAGTAAAAAAATTATATGAGGTGATCAGTGATGAAAATTTTAGGTATTCACGATGGTCATAATGCTTCAGTTTGTTTAATGGAGGATGGAAAAATTAAATATGTTATTCAAGAAGAGAGGGTGACAAAAATAAAAAATAAAGGAGGTTTTCCTTACAAAAGTTTAGATTTGTTATTTAAAATTACCGGTTTAACTCCTAATGATATTGATTATGTGGCTTTAAACGGAAACTATATGCCTATGGTTGGTAAGGATATAACAAGAGAGCTTATTTTAAAAAGTTATGAAGATTTATTAAATCCTTTTGGAACAGCAAGATTGAGAAATTTCCTAAAAACTTTTAAATTTATTGATAGTTTTATACAAAAACAGAATAAGAAAATACGTTTAAATATTTTAAAAAATTTAGGATTTAAAAAGGAAAAAGTTATATTTGTGGAACATCATTTAGCTCATGCTTCTTGTGCATATTTTGGGATGGGAAAGTTTAAAGAGCCTATTTTAGTATTAACAAACGATGGTGCGGGTGATAGATTGTGTGCAACGGTAAATATCGGTGAAAAAGGTAATATAAGAAGAATTGCTAGTGTTCATGAACATCATTCAATTGGAAATTTATACGCTATATTTACTTATTTACTAGGTATGGTCCCTTTAGAGCACGAGTACAAAATAATGGGAATGGCTCCTTATGTAAAAAGTAGTAAAGCCAGAGAAGTTGCAGATAAATTTTGGGAAATGTTTGAATTTGAGGAAAACGGTTTGACTTGGAAATTTAAGAAAGGTTTTTCCGTTTTTGGGGCTATGCCTTACTTTAAAGAATTTATCTTTTTAAAAAGATTTGACTATTTAATGGCTGGTTTACAAATTTTTATTGAAGAATTTTTAGTAAAATGGGTAAAAAATGCCATTAAGAGAACAGGTATAAGAAAAATAGCTTTAGCTGGCGGAACTTTTATGAATGTTAAAGCAAATAAAGCTATTATGGAGCTTCCAGAAGTAGAAGAACTTTTTGTTTTTCCATCATGTGGTGATGAAGCGAACGCAATAGGAGTTTGTTACTATCTAGAAAGCCAAATAAATGGAACAAAAAATTTAAAACCACTAGAGGATATTTACTTTGGTATAGAATGGAGTAATGATGAGATAAAGAAAAGGTTTGAAAAATATAATTTTAAAAATTACAAATATAAAATAGTAAAATATTCAAACATTGAAAAAAAAGTAGCTGAATTGCTTTCAAGTGGAGAAATAGTAGCACGATTTAAAGGTAGGGAGGAATTTGGAGCAAGAGCTTTGGGGAATCGTTCTTTGCTAGCTAATGCAAGTAAATCTGGAGTTATAAAGGAAATAAATGAAATGATAAAAAATCGTGATTTTTGGATGCCATTTGCAAGTTCTATTTTAGATGAAGATATGGATAAATACATAAAAGATTGGAATATTTATAAAAAGAAGAATAAACCTTATTATATGATAATGACTTTTGATACAAAAGAAAAAGCACATAAAGATTTGGTTGCAGGTATACATCCGTACGATAAAACTGTAAGGCCTCAAATGGTCGTTGAAAGACATAATAAAGATTATTATAAACTTATTTCCGAATTTAAAAACTTAACGGGAATAGGAGGTATATTAAATACATCTCTAAATTTACACGGGTATCCTCTTGTTCATACACCCGAGGATGCTTTCCATCTTATAGATAATTCTAGTTTAAAATATTTAGCTATTGGAGATTATTTAATAGAAAAAATTACATAATCAAGGAGGTATTTTGTTATGATAGATTGGAATGAACTTGATAATAAACTAAGAAAAAAAATTGACAGAGAATTTGTCTCTTGTAAGGAAGATTATGAGCTTAATTATATTAAAGAAATTATTTTAGAAGAGTATTCTTTTCTAGATGATGAATTAGTAAATGAAGCCTTAAAATATTGCTGCGAAAAAGTGAAAGCCCCTCGTCCCAGAGATAAATTTATAAAATGTCTTATTAAATATTTTATTAAATATTTTAAAGCAAAATATTAATTCAAAAAAATGGCTTTAGTTAATTTTGAAAGGAGCTTAAGTTTATGAAAAGTAAATGTAAAGTATTTTGTATATTTTTTTTAGTATTGTTTTTTACAAATGTTTTTCTATCTCTGTTTTACTATCTTAAATATATAAAAGAAGAATACTATTTAAAAGGAATTGTAGAGGCTGTTACTTATGACAGACAGACAGACAGACGGAAGATAGAAGCTATTGTAAATTGGATATATAAACATAATAAAATTGTATCCAAAAAATCGCATTGTCCAGCCTATAACCTTACTTGTTGGGAATGGGAAAATCCCTTATGGAAAATTTTAAAAGCTCCTTCTGAAGTTATTTTGAAAATAGGAGGACACTGTGGAAATTTAGCCCGCTTAACAGTTAATATTTTTCACTTTATGGGATATAAAGCTTATAGGTGGCATCTTTGGAATTCAGATAGGAATATGAAAAAATGGAAAAAAGAAGGTGGCGTAGGAAATGACCCTTATTCCCATGCTGTAGTGGAAGTTTTTATTGATAAAACGAAAAGCTTTATTGTTGATCCAACTTTTAATGTAATTTACCCCTACTCTATGTCTTATATAAAACAACATCCTGATATTATTTGGAAATTTGTTCCAAAAAATTATCCTTGGCTTTATAATTACGAAAATCCACGGGGAGTTAGATGGCATATATTAGGCGGTAAGAAAATAGGAGATAAGATTTATAATATATTATGTAGAATATTTGGAAAAAATAAGGTAGATAATTTTCATTATCCTTATATATTTGAAAATCCATATCTATTTTTATTTATATTTCACTTTGTGATATCCCTTATACTATTACTAATACTTATTTTTATTTTTTATAAATTTATTTTTTACAAAAATAAAAAATATGAAACAGATTAGGTGTAACTAAATGTGTGGTATTTTGGGCTCTGTAAACATTAAATTTGATAAAAAAGTACTAGATGTTATAAAACATCGTGGTCCGGATGATTGGGGCATTACACATGTAAAAATAGGGAACAATGATATTTATTTTGGACATAGAAGGCTTTCTATACTTGATTTATCTCCAGCTGGTCACCAGCCTATGTATTCTTATGATAAAAATTTTTTAATTGTATATAATGGGGAAATATATAATCATTTAGATTTAAGGAAAAACATAAAAAATATAACTTTTAGAGGTCATTCTGATACTGAAACGATTGTTAATTATTTATCTCTATTTGGAATAGAAAAATTTGTAGATTTCAATGGAATTTTTGCTTTTGCAGTTTTAGATATAAAAAATAAAAAAATATACCTAGCAAGAGATAGGTTTGGAGTAAAGCCTCTATATTATTGGCATGAAGGTAATAATTTTATTTTTTCTTCTGAAATAAAACCTATTTTAAAATTAATTCAAAATTTTGAAGTAGACAAAAAAGCTTTAGTTACTTATTTAACCCTTCGTTATAATCCATCACCTAAAACACTTTTAAAAAATATTTGTAAACTTTTACCAGGAGAATTATTAGAATATGATATTGAAACTGGAACCTTAAAAAAATTATTTAATATAAATGAAAAAAGAATTCCACAAATAAAAATAGATAGAAATAAGAACGAAGATTATTGGATAGATTTACTTTCAGAAAAATTAGAAGAAGCTGTATATAGACAAATGCTTTCTGATGTTGAGGTGGGCGTCTTTTTATCTGGAGGTTTGGACTCTGCTTTGATAACTGCTATTGCTTCTAAATATACAAAAAATAAATTAAAAACATTTTGTATAGGTTTTGAAGGGGCTCAAAATGAGATGGAAGATGAGAGAGAAGATGCAAGGAAAACTGCTAAAATAATAGGAACTGAGCACTACGAAAAAGTTGTAAAAGCAAAAAGTTATCTAGAATTTGTAAAGCAATCTATGTACTTTTTAGAGGAGCCTAATGGAACTGCAGCTACATTTGCCCAATATGAAATTGCTAAACTTGCGAGTAGATATGTAAAAGTTGCCTTAGCTGGACAGGGAGCAGACGAAATATTTATGGGATATAAAAGATATAAGTTTGCAAAAATGCTTAATTTTCTTATAAAATTCAAAAATATAATCTTATTGCTATCTTCTTTTCTAAAATTTAAAGATGAAAATTCCTTACTAAAAAGAATTTTTTATGCCCTAAAAGGTAAAAATCTTTATGAAATTTTTATTAATACTTTCTCTGTTTTTACAAAAGAAGAATTAAAAAAACTTTTAAATTTTAAAGAAAATTTGGAAGTTTTAGATTTAAGATATTTTTTTGATTTAATAGACAAAAAAGAAAAAAATTTTGCTGAAATAATGTCAATTTTAGATACTTACACTTGGCTTCCTGATGAACTTTTACTTTATGGAGACAAAATGACAATGGCAGCTTCTTTAGAAATGAGAGTTCCCTTTTTGGATAACGAAATTGTGGATGTAGTAGAGAAAATTCCTGTTGAACTTAAAATAAAGAATAATCAAAACAAATATATTTTAAAAAAATTAGCCTTAAAATATTTACCAAAAGAAATTGTTTATAGAAAAAAACGAGGTTTTAATATGCCTATTCTTAAATGGTTATCTGAAGATCTTCAAGATGAACTTCGAAGAAGATTTATATATAATCCTCATCCAATACATAAATTTATAAAGAAGAAAGCTATAGAAGAACTATTAGATAACTATAAAAATAAAAAAGAATTAGATCATAGAAAAGGAGTAGTACTTATACACTTTGGAACTTTTCTTGAGATTTTTATGGACTTCGTAAATTTCTAAGAGGAAATAAAAATGATAAAAGTTTTAATAAACGATTCCGGTCAAAGGCATCAAAAAATAATAGAAAAATCTTTAGAGAAAGAAGGATATACGATTTTAAAAGAAAAAATTTCAGAGAGCAACATAAGACAAATACTGCAAAAATTACGTCCCACTGTTTTATTACCTATTACAATAGAGGATTTTAAATTGTTTTCTAAAATAAAGAAAGATATTTTGAAATTAGGTACGAAAATTTTAATTGCAGATTACAACACATGGTTTCAATATTACGATAAATATTTATGTTTGAATCTTGTCTCCAAAGCTAATATACCTTATCCAAAATCTGTAAGAATTTTTTCCTCTCAAGAAATAAAGGATGCAATAAAAAAATATAAATTAAATTTTCCAATAGTAATTAAATATCCTCAAGAAGGTGGAAGTAGATTTGTTAAATTTGCTTATTCTTTAAGCCAAGCAATAGATATCATAAATGAATTTACAAAAAATGGCGCTAATATAAAATCAATAGGTGTTCTTGTTCAAGAATATATAGAAGGGCAATCCTGTGGATATTTTGCTTTGGCTATTGATGGTAATATCATAGCAGAATTTGGTCATATAAGAACTAGGGAAAATCCTCCTTGGGGCGGAGTAAGTTGTGTATGTGAAAGTTTTTATAGTGAAAAAATGTTTAATTATGGGAGAAAACTTATAAATATCAAAAAATATACAGGTGTTTGTATGATAGAATTTAAAAAAACAAAAGATGAAGAATTCTACTGGATAGAGACAAATCCTAAATTTTGGGGATCAATTTTATTACCAATTGTTTGCGGTGTGAATTTTCCAGTTTTGTATGTTAAACTTGCTTTAGGTGAAAATATAACTCCCAAATTAGGTAATAGTTTTAAAAAATTAAAAATTCAATATTTATTATGCGATATAAAAAGGGCGATAAAATACAGAAAGTTAGATATTATTAAGGTTATTATTGATTTTATAAATCCTAAAGTAAAAAAAGATATATTTTATCTAGGAGTTAAAGACTACTTTTTGTTTTATATAAATAAAATCTTTAAAAGTTAAGTGTTAAGTCATGTATCATTTCAAGCTTTTATTCCATATACATACGATATACAGTTGGGATGGATTTATAAATTTTAACGATTTAATCAAAGTAATAAAAAAATATAAAATTACTCATGTTTGCTTAACAGAACATAACAATATTGATAGTTATTTTAAATTTTATAATTATTTAAAAGCAAAGGAAGTTAATACAGAATTAATTCCTGCTGTTGAATATTCCACTGAAGTTGGTGATATTATTATTGTAGGATTAACAAATTTAATTACTTTTTCTAATTGGAAGGAATTAATTAGAAAAGCTAAGCAACTTAATGGTTTAATAATACTTCCTCATCCATTTAAAAGAATAGATTATCCAAATGATTTAATAGAAGCCATTGATTATTTTGAAATAATTAATGTGAGAGGCTTAACAAGAGAAATAAAATGTTTAGAAAAACTTGTATATAAACCTTTCATATATGCTGTTGATGCACATGATAAAATTGAACTACCTGGAATTATTAATCATATTTTTACAGAAAATAAAAATTTACTGGAAGCTCTAAAGAATCAACAGGTAGCTATATTCCCTCAATTGGTAAGAAAAGACTTTTATTTCTTAAATAAAATAATATTAGTTTATGAAAAAATAAAAAGAATTTTATTAAGGAGAAAAAATGATACAAATACTTTTAACCTTTGATTTAGAACTTTTTCTAGGAAATAAAATTGGGACAGTAGAAAATTGTATATATAAACCAACCTTAGAAATACTTAATATTTTAAAAAAATATCAAATACCTGGAATTTTTTTTGTAGATGCTGGATATCTTTTGGCTTTAAAAGAAAAAAAAAGACATTATGTTGAACTACAAAGGGATTATGATTTATTTTTAAAAACTCTAAACCTTATTTCAAAATCTAAAAGTTTTATAGAATTACATTTACATCCACAATGGATAAAAAGTGTTTTTAAAAATGGAAGATGGTATTTAAATAATAAACTATATAGAATTCAAGATTTTAATGAAAATGAAAGGAAAGAAATCATTACTGAGTCTGTAAATCTTTTGGAAAATGTTTCAGAAAATAAAATAGTAGCTTTTAGAGCTGGCGGTTGGTGTATTGAGCCATTTTATAAAATAAAATATATATTAGAAGATTTGAATATATTTATAGATTCAAGTGTATTTTATGGGGGATGTATAAAAACAAATTTCTATTCTATTAATTTTAAAAATGTTCCTAAAAAAGATTTATATCCATTTTCAGATACTCCTTTAAAAGAGGATCCTAATGGGAAATTTTTAGAAGTACCCATAACAAGTTATAAATATACTCCTCTATTTTATTTAAAATTTCTATTATCTAAAAAACTTAAAAAACAAGAATTAACCCAATTCGGTGATGGTTGTCCTATAAAATCTAAATTTTTCAATAAATTAAAATACTTTTTAAAATCTCATTATTATCCTGTTTCTTTAGATTTGTATAGAGCTTCCGCCCTAAAAAACGCCTTAGAAATAGCATTAAAAAATGAAAATAAATTTTTTGTAATAATGAGTCATCCTAAAAGAATGTCTTGTTATTCTATGAAAAAAATGGAGGAATTTATTGCTGATTGTATAAAAAAACATTTTAATTTTATATCATATAGAGATATTTCTAAAAATTATTTAAAATCGAAAATATAAAAAGGTTACAAACATGAATAAGTTAAAAA
>Ga0256836_1000717_pt1 | contig 16655 bp, 21 predicted proteins | sample 4561380metaG_FD_185974 | JGI IMG/M metagenome (GOLD analysis project Ga0256836, IMG submission 185974) | Hydrothermal vent microbial communities from Guaymas Basin, Mexico - 4561-380 | ecosystem: Environmental > Aquatic > Marine > Hydrothermal vents | place: Mexico: Guaymas Basin | collected...
TTTATAAAACGGAGCGTTTGATTCATCAAGAGTTGTATTGAAATCTTCAAACCAGTCGATTTTTTCTCTTGCAAGTTTTGCCCAAGTTCCTTCGTAATCTTTTTTAAACTCTTCCACTTTATCCCAATATTCGCACATATTTTTAAATTCAGGATTTTCAAATAATTCTTTATGAGGGTAATATACTTCTGTTGTCATTAAATCTCCTTTAATGTGTTTTTTTTATCATAAGAAAAAAACGCAGCATAAATATAGCATATAAGATTTTTTTATTATTTGATAGGTTTAGTTGTGTAAAATTGTAACATGCGGTATAAGAATTTTATTGATTTTGGTAAATTCTTCTAAAAGTTGATTTTTTGAAAATTATTTAATTTAATTTTATATTAAAAGGAGGATGCTATGAGAATAAATCGTTTTCCAAAAATGGCCGCACTTCAGTATAAACGTGCGTTAAAACTCGGATTTGATGAAAAAAAAGCAAAAGCAGTAGGTATTGCAGAAGCTACAAAATATGCAATTTTTAAAAATCTTTCACAAAGAAAAAGAGTAGCTGCAGAAAAAGAGGCGGTTGTTAAAAAACTCAAAAAACCTCAAACCGAACTTGATACTAAAACATATGAAATTTTTAAACTTCACGCTCTTGATGGATGGCCTTTTGTAAAAGACAAAATTTATACGGATGAAGACTATGAAAGATATTTTCAAAGATGGGGCGAGAGAGTAAAAAACATAATAGAAGAGTGGGCTGAGGGGATTGTTGATACGTGTGATGAGAAGGTGTTAAAAAGTGAAAACAAATTTTTTAATGAGTGCTGGAAACCTCACAGGGATGAATTAAGCTCTATAGAGTGAAATTATTATGTTAAGTTTTTGATGTTAAAAAACAATCTAAAAAGGAAATATATGAAAATAGCAACAACGTTTGGTGCGAGCAAAGTTGAAAATCCGGTGCTATATAAAGAAGGGGTGGAACTTGGTAAATTTTTGGCAAGTAAAGGATATTTGGTAAAGTGTGGAGGATATGGTGGATTGATGGAGGCTGTAAGTAGGGGTGTGATAGAATCCGGTGGAGAAGTTATAGGTGTTACTTTAAAATATTTTGATGAAATTCGCCCTAAAAATCCTTACCTTTTAAAAAGAATTCAGGCAAAAGACCTGTTTGAGAGGTTAAGAATTTTGACTGAGGGAAGCGAGCTTTTTGTGGCTCAAAGTGGAAGTATAGGAACTTTAAATGAGATATTTATGGTTTGGGCCCTAAAGTATGGGCTTGGGCTTGATTTTAGAATAGTTTTGCTTGGAGAGAGTTATGAAAATTTTAAAAACTGCTCTTTTATTCCAAAGGAGAGATTAAAAGATATTGAAATTTATAAAAATCTAGAAGAGTTTAAGAATTTATTTTAATTCTTCTTTTTATGGCACTTGCAAGAGAGTTTATATCCACATTTTCAAAATGGACTCCTGTTGGCACCCCTTGGGCTATTTGGGAAAATTCAACGTTTAAGTCTTTTAGTTTGTCTTCTAAATAAAGACTTCTTGCCTCACTTTCAACAGATGGGGGAAATGCAAAAATAACTTCTTTTATTTTTTTGTTTTGAATTAAATCTCTGATTTTTTGTATATGTTCATCATCAAGTTGATTTAATACAAAATAGTATCCATTATAAATTTTACTCTCTTCAATAATCATTATGTCTTTTTGATTTTCCACAATTGCTAAGGTTTTTTCTCTTAAAGAGTTGTCGCATATTTCACATATTTCGTGTTCTGTAAAATTACCACAACTTTCACACGTTTTAACTTTGCTTACTACATCTTCTATTGCATTTATAAGTTTTAAGGCTTTGAATTTATCTTTTGCAAGGCTCATTGCAAGTCTTGTGGCAGATTTTTTTCCTATGCTTGGAAGTTCTTCTAAGGTTTCAATTAGTTTGTTTATAGATTCTAAATCTTTCATTTTTCCCCTGTTTTTGATATATTTTGTGAAATTATATCAAAGGAAGAGAATGTGTAATTGTAAAAATAAATTAAACGAATTTGAAGAGTATGTAATTTGTAAAAAAGGCACAGAGCCTGCTTTTAGAAATGAATACTGGGATAATAAAAAACCAGGAATTTATCTTTGTAAATGTTGTGAAAAACCTCTTTTTAGCAGTGAGCACAAATTTGACAGCGGTACCGGGTGGCCAAGCTTTTATATGCCAATAGGAGAGATTTTAGAATTTCCTGATTTTAGTGGGGGAATGCAAAGGGTTGAGGTTATGTGTGCAAACTGCAAAGCTCATCTTGGGCATCTTTTTGGAGACGGTCCTATGCCAACGGGTCTTAGATATTGTATAAACTCTACAAGTTTAAAGTTTATTCCTAAATATAGCTAAAAAAATTTGCAAAAAACAAAGTTTTATGATAAATTTTAAATAAAAAGGAGATGTTATGTTTGACCCGTTTGATGAACACAAAAGTCCAAAGGATAAGTTTTTTGAAATTGTATATCATGCAAATAAAAATCTTGTAATTGAAGAGCTTGAAGATGTTTTTAAAAGACTTGCAGCGCTTGAGATTTTAGCACAAGAGTGCTATGGTGATGATGTTGACCAAAAAATAAATGAAGTTGTGTTTTCCCGCTCAGATGAACTTGAAGAGATGGAAAATGACCTTTATATTCATTCAATGTCAAATATTTTAACAAAGAATGAGTAAGTTTTTTTTAATTTTTTTTCCTCTTTTTTTATTAGCAGAAATTACTTTTCCTTATAAATTTTCCTTAAAAAAAGATGATACAGCTGTTTTTAATATTTTTTTTAAAAAACGTTTTTTTATATTCAAAATGAGATGGACGCTTTTTAAAAATGGTGTTTTAGTGGTAATTTATCATTATGATAATTTTCCAAGGCAGGTGGAGCTTTTTAAAAATAATTTAAATGCTTTTAGGGTTGATATTGTTAATTATTTAGACTTTTCTCCATATCTTTTTGTTGAATTTAATGATTTTAATGATAAAATAGCAACATTTAAAATGTATCTTTTTAGAGGAAATAATATTAAAGTAAAGAGGGAAAAATGAAATTTTTTGAAATTTTAGATGAGATGTTTAGCGAATTTGAAGAGTATAAAGACATTCAAAAAGGCAAAGGCATAAGAGGAAGACTCATTACAATAATAAATCCAAATGCCCAAAAACTTGCAGCGGTGGTTGAGGCTATTCATTTAGCAAGTCTTCTTCATGATGATGTAATAGATGAAGCTGATTTAAGACGCGGGGTAGAGTCAATCAATGCAAAATATGGAGAGCATACGGCGGTTATGCTTGGAGATATTGTTTATTCAAGGGCTTTTTACGAACTTATAGACTTTGGAAGTGAGATTGCAAAAATAGTATCAAATGCCGTATATCTTCTCTCCCAAGGAGAACTTGAGGATGTAAGGCTTAGTAAAAATATCAATCTTGATAAAGATAAATATATGCAGATGATTTATAAAAAAACCGCCTCTTTAATAGAAGCCGCCTGCGGTGGTGCTGCTGTAAGCCGTGGGTTTGAAAAAGAACCTTTTATGAAATACGGAAAAAACATTGGACTTGCTTTTCAGATTATTGATGATATGTTAGATATTACTCAGGATGAAAAGACGCTTGGAAAACCTTCAATGCATGATTTTTATGAGGGAAAAACGACACTTCCTTTTATATATCTCTTTGAGGCTATGAGTGAAGAAGAAAAAGAGAAATTAAAAAGTCTTTATAAAAAGAAATTAAACAAAGAGGAAAAAGAGTGGATTAAAAGCCGTATGCAAAAATATGGCGTTTTGGAAAAATGTTATAATGAAGCAGAAAAACTTATTGAGAATGCAAAAGAAGCTATTAAGCCTTTTTCTTTGTATGAATTAGAGATTTTAGCGGATAAAGTTGTAAATAGAAAAAAATAGAGAGGTTTCAAATGGAAAATATAAACATAAACGAGCTTTACAATCCTGAGTATGTGCTTGTTGGCAATAAACGTATGAAACTTAATGATTTGATTAATGAATATATGGAATTAAAAAGGGTTAATAAAAAGGCGATTAGAAAATATCTTCAAGAACAGGAACTAAAACCCTATCAGGCAGAACTTATAAAAATGCAGAAATATCTTGAAGAGACCCAAAAAAGAATGATAGTATTGTTTGAAGGACGTGATGCCGCTGGAAAAGGCGGAACAATCAGAAGAATTGTCAGATATATGAACGAAAAACACTATAGAGTTGTAGCTCTTGGAAAACCAAGCGATGTGCAAAAGACCCAGTGGTATTTCCAAAGATATGTTGAGCAGTTTCCAAGGGGCGGTGAGATAGTCTTTTTTGACAGGAGCTGGTATAACAGGGCTATGGTTGAGCCTGTTTTTGGATTTTGTACTCCTGAGCAGTATAGGACTTTTATGATGGAATGTCCTATGTTTGAAAAATCATTGGTAATGGAAGAGACCATTTTGGTAAAAATATATCTCTCAATCTCAAAAGAGGTTCAGGCAAAAAGGTTTGAAAAAAGAAGAAAAGACCCTCTTAGACAGTGGAAATTAAGCGAAATTGACCTTCAAGCCCAGGATAAATGGGATGAATTTACAGAAATGAAATATAAAATGCTAAAAGCAACCCATACCCACTATGCCCCTTGGACTGTAATAAGAAGTGATAATAAACACCTTGCTCGTTTGAATGCTATGAAAGTTATATTAAACGCAGTGGATTATCCGGATAAAAATCCAGACCTTGATTATAGGGTAGATGATGGAGTTGTTGTAAGTGGGGCAAAAGAGATTGAAATTATGGAGGCTGATAGAAAAAGAAGCGGAAAATTTGTAAGTTAAGGAGAGAAAATGACATACAATGAGGCAAAAGAGAAGTTTGAAAAACTTTTTGAGAATAAAATGAGCGAAGAGGAAGCTAAAAAATTTTTATTAGAACTTTATGAAAAAGGAGAAACCCCAGCAGAAATTGCTGCGGCTGCAGATGTTATGAGAGAGCATAGCATAAAACTTCCTGTAAGTGAGGAACTTAGGGAAAAGTTAATTGATATTGTAGGCACGGGCGGGGATAAAAGCAACAGCTTTAACATCTCTTCTACAACTGCACTTTTACTTGCAGCTGCGGGAAGTTATGTAGCAAAACACGGAAACCGTTCAATTACCAGTCGCTCAGGAAGTGCCGATATGTTAGAAGAACTTGGGATAAATCTTAATTTAACTCCCGAAAATCAGGTAAAAATGCTTGAAGAGACCGGGTTTACCTTTATTTTTGCAATAAATCACCATCCGGCAATGAAACATATTATGCCAATTAGAAAGTCATTAAATCATAGAACTATTTTTAATATTTTAGGTCCGCTTACAAATCCAGCAGGTGCTAAGAAATATCTTTTAGGTGTGTTTTCTCCGGAGTTTGTAGAGCCTGTTGCAAGTGCTTTAAGCCTTATGGATATAAAAAGTGCAATGGTTGTAAGCTCTCTTGATGGTATGGATGAAATTAGTATTTCAGCTCCTACAAAAGCTATCTATTATGACGGAATTAGGATGAGGGATATGCAAATCCGTCCGGATGCTTATGGAATGGTTGGTTCTAAAAAGGATTTAGTAGGGGGAGACGCTAAAGAGAATGCAAAAATTACAAGGGGAATTTTGAGCGGAGAGATTAAAGGAGCAAAAAGAGATGCCGTTTTGTTAAATGCAGGGGCTGCTTTGTTTGTGGATGGTAAAGCAAGTTCGATTGATGAGGGGATAAAAATTGCGGCTGAGGTAATTGACAGCCACAGGGCAATAAAACATCTTGAAAAAATTATAAAAACTTCACAAAAACTTGGAAAATAATGGCTTTAAGAGCAGTTGAGGTTGATGGAAAAAAGTTTGAGATAAGTTATGAAATAATAAATCCCTCAGGTAAAAAAGATATTGTTTTTTTGCACGGATGGGGGAGTAATAAAGAGATTATGAAGGTTTTTATATCTTATTTTAAAGATTTTAGGCAAATTTATATCGATATGCCCGGCTTTGGAAAAAGTGATAACAGATATGTCTTAACAACAAAGGATTATGCTCAAATTGTAGATGCTTTTTTAAATGAGCTTAAAATAAAAAAAGAGGTAATTGTAGGACACAGTTTTGGAGGCAAGGTTGCAACGCTTTTAGAACCGAATCTTTTGGTGCTTTTATCAAGTGCCGGTATTGTTATGCCAAAGCCTCTTAGCGTAAGAGCTAAAATAAAGATATTTAAATTTCTAAAAAAATTTGGATTATCTAAACTTAGAGAGCTTTTTGTAAGTAAAGACGTAAAAGGGATGAGTGAAAATATGTATGAGACGTTTAAAAATGTTGTGGATGAGGATTTTAGTGAAATTTTTAAAAATTATAAAGGCAGGGTGCTTATTTTTGGGGGTGATAAAGACACCGCAGTGCCGCCTGAAGCCGTAAAAAAACAGGGGAAACTATTTAAAAGTGAGACTGTTATTTTAGATGGAGACCATTATTTCTTTTTTATAGGTAAAGATGCTGAAAAAAATAGACAGATAATAAGCAAAGCTATAAAAACTCTTTAAATTTTTCGGGAAGCAAAGAGTTTTCTAAACTTCTTTGGCTAAATAAAAACCTTCCGTTAATATAAAATCCAAGTTCTTCCCAGTTTGTTTCATTTAGATATTCTTTCATTTTTTCTAAGTTTTCTTTTGATACTTTCTTTTTAGGAAAAATTGCTAAAACACTTCCATCATATGTTTTGCATTTGTGTATAAAAAAAGGTTTTTTGTTTCTTGTTTTACAATTTACATAAATTCTTTCTTCATCACTTACGTAATATTTTCTTCCCCATTCCCACCAGTTGTTTTCATTAAATTTTTTTATTTTTCTGTTTAAAAGTTCTGTTTTGTATTTTTCTAAATGTGGATGAAATGTATTGTATATCATTTTTTTTGTTTTTTTTGTTTTAGCGGTGTATGAGCATACAAATTCAATTCCGTCTGGATGTTCGTAATATTTATCCGCACCGCTGACAGCCCCTACCTTTACAAAAAACAAATCATTAAATCTTACACTGTATTTTTGTGTTAAAAAAAACAGCTGTCCGTTGTGAAAGACAAAATTTTTTTCTTTATATTGAGAGTTTAAGTCTGTGTAGTATTTTGTTTTTCTGCTGAAATTCCCCTTTTCAAACCTGAAAATTGCCACATTAGGCAGGGCTTTGTTAAAAATTTTCTTATCACCTAAATCAACAAAGTCGGTGATTGTGCCTAAATTATAAATAAGTTCATTTAGTTTAATACTTGAAGTTGCTTTTAAAAATTCTCTTGGAGTAATAAAAATAATTTCTCCTTTGTCTTTTAGGTGTAGAATTGATTTATATATGAAGTATTGATAAAGGTTTGTTCGATTATCGAATATTTTATTAAAATCTATTTCTTTAGAGTTTTTTATTTTTTCTTTTGTCTCTTTTAAAATCCTGTTGTATTTTACATAAGGAGGATTTCCTATTATAGTGTCAAATTTGTTTTTTATGGAAAAATCAAAAAAATCTTTGCATAAAAAATTGTGTTTTTTACAAAAACGTTTGTCTATTTCTATAGCTGTTACGTTTTTAAATCCTTTTTTTTGAAGCGCTTTTATAAAAACCCCGTCTCCTGCAGATGGTTCTAAAATGGTTCCTTTGTTTTTTATTAGGTTTGTCATAAACTCAGCAACATCTTCAGATGTAAAAACCTGTCCTAAAGTTTCTATATTTAAATAGTTTGAATTCAATTTGTTCCTTTATTGCTTATTTCAATTGCTCTTTTAGCTATAAACTCCGGAAAGTTTTTTTGAAATGCAAACCAAGGAAGCGCTCTTTGATAAAGAGTCTCTTCAAGAGTTTTTAGTATTTTTTCTTTTGCTGTTTTAAAGTCTGTTTTTTGCGGTATTTTGTTTTCGCACCATTTTACCTGAAATGGAGGATTATTACCATTAGGTACAAAAGAGTTTATTCTCCTTAATGAATTATAAAAAATATCTTGTGTATTGTTTTTATTAACAATTAAGAAGTAATAATCCACTTCAGGTTCGTTTGATGGTAAGTTTTCTTTTAGTTTTCTTAAAAAACTGTTCCAATTGTTTGACCCTGTGTAAATTTCCCCTGTCAAACTGAAATAAAGCCCTTCTTTTGCATTTATATTGTCATTTGAGAGAGTTTCTGTGATTTTTATATTTACAGGTATTAGATGTTTTTTTTGATTAAGGTTTTTTAGAATATTATTCCACTCTTTTTTTAATCTGTTTTTTTTACTTTTTTCTGTACTTTTTGTCTGTTTATATTCAAAAGCTCTTTTTTCGAGTTCTTTGTATTCTTGTTGAGAGTTTTTAGAAATAAGGTATAAATCCGCCCAGTCCCTTGTTATTGCATCTAAAATATAATAACTTTTATTTTGAGAGTTTAATTTAGTTATTGTTTTAATTATTTCGTTTTCGTTAATTGCCGAGTTTGTTCTCCCGTCTGAAGTTTTTTTTGAGAGTTTTATGTTTTTTGATTTTAGGTGTGTTATTATCTCTTCAAGATATGTATCTGCATTTGTTACAAAGCTCATTTAATAAACCCTTTTTATTTATTATGATACTTTAAAAAAGGGTTTATTTCAATCTTTTTTTTAAGATATAATTTTATAAAAAAGGATAAGAATGAGTGTCTTAGTAGAATTTGCTATGTTTCCAACTGATAAAGGAGAGAGTGTCAGTGAATATGTAAGCAGGATTATTAAGATGTTTAAAGAAGGAGATGTTCCTTATCAATTGACTCCAATGGGGACTGTTTTTGAAGTTGATACTATTAAAGAGGCTACTGATATAATAAACAAAGCTTATAAATGTTTAGAGCCTGATTGTAATAGAGTATATACGACTATAAAAATGGATATTAGAAAAAATAAAAAAAACAGAATGAAACAAAAAATTGAATCAATAAAAAGTAAAATCGGAGAAGTAAATGGATAGGCTTTATGCTCCGTGGAGAAGGGAGTATCATACAAAAAAGCAAGAAGGCTGTGTGTTTTGCAACATCGCCTCTTCGCCGGAATTTGATGAAGAAAATCAAGTGTTTTACAGAGACGATAAATGTTTTTTTGTAATGAATAGGTTTCCTTATAATCCAGGGCATTTTATGATTATTCCCGTGCGTCATGTCAGTGAGTATGAAGATTTAAAAGAAGATGAAGTCTGTCATATCTCTAAAATGGCTCAAAAGGGGTGTAAGATTTTAAAAGATTTCGGGGCTGATGGAATTAATATGGGATGGAATTTGGGCTTTGACGCAGGAGCCGGGATACCCGGACATATTCATTTGCATCTTGTGCCAAGGTTTAAAAGAGATACGAATATGATGACTACTGTTTTTAATACCAGAGTTTATAGTGCCGATTTTAATAAAATATATGAAAAGATAAAGAAGATCTCAAAAAATTATTTATAGTTTTTATAAGGAAATAATTGTGATTGCAAAAGTTTTTAAAAGTACTGAAAATTCTTTATTGTTTGCGCTTGAAAATTTAAAAAAAGAGATAGAAAAAGAGTTTAATGATTTTGATTTTCTGTTTTTTTCTATCCATTCAAAGTATGATTATAATGATATTAACTACTATATAAAAAAAGTTTTTAAAAATGCTAATTATGTTGCATTTAATGGTATTGATGCTTTTGTAGATAATTCAATAGTAGAAGGGGTTAGTTGCTGTGTTATAAAATTTGTTAAAAATGGAAAAATTTCTACTTTTTTTATAGAAGATGTCTCTTTTGAAAATTCTTTAACACAAACAGCTGATTATTTAAATGAAAATAAAAATAAGTTACATATTATGATAGGAAGTATTGGCAGTAATAAAATTAAAATGGGTGATTTTATTGAAAAGCTTTCTTTAAAACTTAATTATCAGCCTGTAAATAATATTATCGGAGGAATTTCTTCTGGAATTATTAATGATAATGAAGCAATTGTTTATCAATATATTGATAACAAAATAATTAAAAACGGTTTTGTAATTTTATCATTTGAAAATGTTTCGTATGAAATAGGAATATCTCTTGGATTTAAACCTTATGGAATTACTTATGAGGTAAAAAAAGCAGATAATTATAAAATCTATTCAGTAGATGATGGCAAAAAATTTTCTGATGTTATTAGAAATTTTATGAAGAAGATTGATAACAAAGATATAAGGTATTTATGGTATACGCCAATTTATCTTTTAGATGAAACTGATGGGTATGTTGCTACAATAAGAACAATTAAAGATGTAAAAGAAGAGTATGTTGAATTTTTCGGTCCTGTAAAAAGGCATCAAAAATTTAAATTTTCATTTGGAGATGCCGAAATTCTTTTAGAAGAAGATAAAAGAAATGCTTTAGATTTAAAAGAGAAAATGCCTTATCCGGAGCTTATTTTTAATTTTTCCTGTATAGCAAGACAATATGTTTTAGAAGATAAACAAAGAGAAGAAATAGAGCTTTATACTTCTATTTTAAATGCACATTTGTTTGGTTTTTTTACTTTTGGAGAAATTGGTCCTGATAAAAATTTCAAAAAATTAAAGCTTTATAATGAAACATCACTGTTATTAGCATTAGAGGAGATATGAGAGAGGAAATTAAAATAAAAATACTTCAGGCTTTATTAGAAGAAGTAACAAAAAAGTATGATGATTCTATTACTGAAAAAGAGAAGCTTTTGCAAAAAACGTTTGAAATGGCTGTAAATGATTCATTAACAGGTCTTTATAACAGACAATATATGCAAAATTATTTATTAAATTTGATAAAAAAAGCAAAAAGAAATAAAAATGAAAAATTTGCAGTAATTTTTTTAGATTTAGATAATTTTAAATATGTTAATGATAATTTTGGGCATAATAAAGGAGATGAGGTATTAAAAAAAGTAGCTAATATTTTAAAAAATTCATTTAGGGAGTATGATTTAGTTAGCAGATATGGTGGAGATGAATTTGTTGTAATAGTTGAAAGTCCTTTTGTTGAGATTTTAGATAAACTTGAAGAAAGGTTAAGAAATGCAGTTAAGGAGGAGTTTAAAAATCTTGGAATTTCTATAAGCATTGGATTTTCTTATTTTCCAAATGATATAAACTATAATTTGGAAAATGAAAAAGAAATAATTAAGAAATTGCTAAATATAGCAGATAATAGAATGTATGAAAATAAAAGAAAAAGAAAGAAGGATAAGAAATTATCCTAAGAATGGGTTAGCGTATAAAGCGATAAGTGCAAGTACAAGTGCATAAATAACTTGTGCTTCAATCATCGCAAGTGCGATGAACATTGTACCCATAAGTTTACCACCCATTCCTGGGTTTCTTGCAGTACCAGCGATAGTTGCCGCAGAAGCGTGTCCCATACCGATTGCACCACCAAGTGCCGCTAAACCAAGACCTACAACAGCTGCAATTACGCTGTATGCTTTAATCATACTTTCTCCATCGCTTGCAAAAGCGAATGCTGCAAAAATAGCCATAAGTGCTACGATTTTTTTCATTGTTTCTCCTTGTGATATTCTATTACGTTACGTCCGTTCGGCTTGCGTGTCCCTACTTAACACGTAACGCATTGAAATTATAAGTAAAATAATAAAAAAACGCAATAATTTTTCATCTGTTTTTAATAAAATCTTTTATTCTTTTAGCTCCTTTTTTAAGTTCTTCAATATTTTTAGTATAAGCAATTCTTATAAAGTTTGAATAATTTCCAAAATCAATCCCCGGAGTTGTGGCTACTTTTGCTTTTGTTAGGAGTTCATTGCAAAATTTTAAAGAGTCGTTTGAATATTTGCTAATATCACACCATAAATAAAAAGCTCCCTCAGGTTTTGCCATAGGAAAAATTTCTTTTAGCTCGTTATATAAAAAGTCTCTTCTTTTTTGAAATTCTGTTTTTATCTGATTTAAATATCTATAATCAAAAGCTTCTAAGGCTGCGTATTGAGATAGGGTAGGGGCTGAGATTAGTATGTTTTGAGCAATAATTTCAGCCTCTCTTGTTAAATCATCCGGTACAATCATCCATCCTATTCTAAGACCCGGCATACAAAAAAATTTGCTAAATCCGTTTATTACAATTGCATTTTTATTATACTTAAGAGCCGTTGTATAATCATCTGTATAAACAAGACCGTGATATAATTCATCACTTATTAACAAAATATCATTTTTTTTGCAAAACTCACATATTTCTTTTAACTCTTGGCTTGAATATACGTTGCCTGTTGGATTGTTTGGAGATGAAATCATTAAAGTATCAAATTTATAATTTTTTAAAATCTCAGGTGATAGTTTATATTCAGGAAAGGATGTCGGGATTTTTATAAACTCTTTATTTTCAAGCTTTGCAAAATTTTTATAGCATGGATATCCGGGAGTTTGAGTTGCTATTTTTTTTGCAAAATAAAAGGCTATTAAAAAAGCAGTGGAAGTTCCTGTGGTGATTATAATATTTTCTGGATTTACATCTACTTCATAAAAATTTTTATAATGAAGCGCTATTTTTTCCCTTAAAGATTCAATTCCTTTAGCTTCTGTATAGTAAAATTTTTCATCTTCAACTGCTTTTAAAAGAGCGTTTTTTATTTTAGGGCTTGGAGATAAATCTGGTTCTCCTATCTCAAGATGGACTACATCTTCAATTTCTCTTGCTTTTTTTAAGATATCCATTACAATAAAGGGTTTCATCTTTTTCCTTTTTGTATAATTTTATCAAAAAGGGTTTAAATGGGATATTTGTTATTGATTACAAATTGAATTAAAAGAGAGAAATTTTAAGTTTAAGTAAAATTGCAGCGATTGATAAAAGTTCTGTTTGTTGCTTTTGAGGCACTAAGGATTTTAAGCCAAAAAGGCTTATTTGACTTTGTTTAAATAATTACAGGCATCTTGATTGCCGAGTTTGCAGGCTTTGTTTAGATACTCTTTTGCTTTTTGTTTGTTACTGTTTTGATAAGCGTAATATCCAAGAAGTGTGCAGCTGTCAGAGTCGTTTAAGTTACATCCTTTTTTATAAAATTCAACAGCTTTTTTATGGTTTTTTTCTACTCCAAAGCCTTTATCTATAAAAAATCCTACCATTCCACACGCATATCCTTCGTTTTTTTCACATCTTTTGTAAAATCCTTTAAAAGCCTGCTGGTATTTTCCTTTTAGAGCAAGCTGTAAGTCCGGGTCATTTGTTTGTCCGTGATTTGAAGCAAATGCTAAAGTAGCGCTTAAAATCAGTATCCATTTTTTCATTTTTACTCCTTATGCATTACAACAAGCACATCCAAAGCCGTCATCATCATCATTGAAACTTTCAAGACCTAAATCTCCTCCGTTTCCTGAAATTATTGACTCTTTGTATGCTATTGTTTCGTTATTTAGTATTATAGTATAAAAAATTTTACTTGTAGCTCTAACTGTGTTTATTGTTGAGCAGTAAGTCTCAAGAGAGCTTAATATCCATCTTTTTGCTGTTACATTGTCTGCATTTGATTTTATTTTGTAGATAAAGTGAAATTCGGTAAAGATTTTTGGAAAAGTATCTCTTCTTTTGCTTTCAATTTCCATTTCTGCTTCAATTTTATAACCTTTGTTTTTTGCCATTTCAACTACATCAAACAAAGAGCAGTTTCCCATACCTGTAATAAACAGTTCAACCGGAGAATACTTATCAGTATCAATTACTAAAATCTCTTTGCCGTTTGTTGCTTCAAATTTGTGCCCGTCTATATGTCTGATTTTAATCATTTTTCTCCTTTTTTTTAAAAATTATATCAAATGTGTTAAAATTATATTATTGATTACTTTAAGAAAGGGGAAAAATGAAAAAATTAATTAGTATTAGTGCAATAATTTTCCTTATAGGATGTGGAGGGAGTAGTAGTTCTTCAAATTCAGGTAATGATAATATTTCAAAAACTACAATTAATGGAAAAGTAGCAGATGGGTATTTAATTAATGCAAAAGTTTGTCTTGATAAAAATGAAAATTATGTATGTGATAGTGATGAGCCAAGTAGCTATACGAAAAGCGATGGGAGTTATTCTTTAGAGGTAGAGAGTGGAGATGAAAATAAATATCCTGTTATTGTAGAAGTTGGAAAAGATGCTATAGATACGGATACGAATGAGAATGTAAGCGATGAATTTTTACTTTTTGCACCCGCTGGGAAATATCAATTTATTTCACCATATACTACTTTGATAAAAACTCAAATGGATTTAAATCCTCAATTTAGCATTGATGATGCTGAAAATGTTATTAAAACAAAACTTGGAATGCCAAGTGCTGATTTATTTGCAAATTATTTAAAAGATAATTCATATACAAGCGAAGTTTTGCATAAAGTAGCTAAAAACTTAACTTCTCTTTTTATTCAAAACTATAAAGTGGCAAAAACTAATCTTAATTCTACTACAAAAGGTTATGTTTTAGGGTTTAGCTTTGCTCTAACTCACACTGCATACGACAATACCGATATAAAAGGGGCAGTTAAAAAAGCTTATAAACCTAATTTTGCAGGAATTGTAACTTTACCAAATGATAAAGAAAAGGTAGAAAATATCTATACAAGTGTATTAAATAAGCTTGAAGCAGTTAAGAGTGCAGAAATTTTTACGCCTGCTAATTTAGTAGGAAAAGAGATTTATGCTTTTGATATAGAAGAGACTTATTGCGAGGATAGTAGATGTTATGATTATCCTGTAAAAATAGGGTATTATCCTGCAAAAATTAATTTTACTTCTACAAAGTTAGAATGGTTAGAAGTAAATAGAGAATTAAACGAGAGTGTTTTAGATGAATATAGTGATGTTGATGATATATTAGCTAATGTAGATACTGCTGTAGATGAATGGAATGCTACTATCAAAAATAAAAAATATTTTTTCCCTGCCACTGATGATGAGTGGGATATAGGAGATTGTGAAATTTCAAATGTAGCTGTTATAGATTTAGGGAATAAAAAGTTAAATTATAATGATGTTTTTAATTTTTGGGAAGATATTAATATGAGCGATAAATTTGTAGAATTTCAAGAAGGAGATAAGCAGTATAAATTTACAATTACTTATTATGGAAGAACTCTTGATGAGGCTGTTAGTAGATTAGAGTCTTTAAATGATAGAGATGGAGAAGATGAAGGAACTATACAGGATTTATTAAATGAAGGTATTGATGTAATGGAAGAATCAGATAGTGTTCATTGTAATTTTATAGCAACTAATGAAAATAGCGGATATATTGATTGTAACGGAACGAAAAACGGAACATATAAGATGTTTGAAAAAGATGGATATAAATTTTTGCATTTAAAGGATTTTAGAGATTATTTAGATGATGTATGGCAAGAAGATAGACTTTTTATGGAATCAGATAATAAAATTTATTGGGTAGATTTTGTTAATGGAAAAAAAGCTTATAAAGATGATATCTACTATTACAACAAAAGTGCAATTAATAGAATTTTAGAGTCTCTAAGAGGTAATTTATAGGAGGTTAATCCTCCTTTAAAAATTCTTCAAAATATTTTATCTGCTCTTTTACCCTCTCAGGTGCTGTTGCCCCATAGCTTTTTCTACTTTTCATTGAGTTTTCAAGACTTAAATCTAAATCATCACTAATTCTTTTATCAATATTTTTTAATTCATCTAAACTTAAATCACTTAAATCAACGCCTTTTTCTTCTGCTAAAGCCACGGCACGACCTGTGATATGATGGGCTTCTCTAAAAGGCACCCCTTTTCTTACTAAATAATCTGCTAAATCTGTTGCTGTTAAGTGACCTTTTTTAGAAGCTTCATACATTTTTTCTTTATTTATTTTCATTGTTTTTAGTGTTTCTTTTAGTATCTCTATTGAAATTAAGGCATTTTTTACACTGTCAAAAACAGGTTCTTTGTCTTCTTGGGTATCTTTATTGTATGCAAGAGGGAGACCTTTCATAACCGTTAAAAGCGCTATTAAATTTCCATATGCTCTTCCCGTTTTTCCTCTTATTAATTCTGGAACATCCGGGTTTTTCTTTTGAGGCATAATTGAGCTTCCGGTTGAGTATTCATCACTTAGAGTGATAAAAGAAAATTCGCTTGTTGACCAGATTATAAGCTCTTCACTTATTCTACTTGCGTGCATCATAAGTATTGAGATGTTAAATAAAATCTCTAACGCAAAATCCCTATCACTTACGCTATCAAGACAGTTAATTGTCGGTTCATCAAATCCAAGTTCTTTTGTAGTCTCAAATCTGTCAATATTATGAGGAGTTCCGGCAAGTGCCGCACATCCAAGAGGATTTTTGTTATTTCTTTTAAAAGATTCTTTAAATCTTTCATAATCTCTTTTAAACATATTTGCATATGCTAACATATGATAGCCAAAACTAATAGGCTGTGCGTGTTGAAGGTGAGTCATACCGGGAAGGATTGTATCTGTATGCTCTTTTGCAATATCTACAAAAACTTTAATAAGCTCTTTTATTTTTTTCATAAAATCTTTGTTTCTTTTTAAGACCCAGCGTCTAAAATCAACCGCTACCTGGTCGTTTCTGCTTCTTGCAGTGTGGAGTTTTTTGCCTGTATCTCCAATTAATTCAATTAATCTTTTTTCAATTGCCATATGAATATCTTCATCTGCTATATCCCAT
>Ga0256836_1000718_pt1 | contig 16640 bp, 12 predicted proteins | sample 4561380metaG_FD_185974 | JGI IMG/M metagenome (GOLD analysis project Ga0256836, IMG submission 185974) | Hydrothermal vent microbial communities from Guaymas Basin, Mexico - 4561-380 | ecosystem: Environmental > Aquatic > Marine > Hydrothermal vents | place: Mexico: Guaymas Basin | collected...
TCCACACCTAATCACCTAACTGACATTTAGTCAGTTCCAAAGAACAGGGCTGTTTCATGCTGAAAAATTTAAATAACGAAAAAGTAAAAAAAGACAAGGTTGCGGATTTTAACGAAAATTTTGCGTTTAAAAAAGTGCGTCTACCCGTTAGGGCGCTTGCCGTTCGCACTTTTTAGCAAAATTTGAGTGTTGCGTAAGCAAAAAGGAGCACGGAGCTGTCATATTTTTATCTTTGGAGTTTAGCATGAAACAGCCCTGTTCCAAAGAAAAGGTGAATGTAAGAGTTGTTTTGTGTTTTGGTATTATATCAGATTTATTTTAGATAGTAGTACAAAAGGGAAAGAGGGTAAGAGTTTTATTTTAAAAAATAGAAAGAAGCACACCGGCTGCAATGGCACTTCCGATAACTCCGGCAACGTTTGGTCCCATTGCATGCATTAATAAAACGTTTGTAGGATCTTCCCTTGTGGCTTCTTTGTTTGCAACCCTGGCTGCCATAGGAACGGCACTGACTCCTGCCGCACCGATAAGAGGATTGATTGGCTCTTTTGAAAATTTATTCATAATTTTACCCATAATAACCCCCGCGGCAGTTCCAACGGCAAATGCTATAAGCCCTAAAACCAAGATTCCGAGTGTTTCCGGGACTAAAAATTTTTCAGCCGCAAGTTTAGACCCGACTCCTAGTCCCAAGAAAATGGTTGTAATGTTGATAAGCTCGTTTTGAAGAGTTTTGCTGAGTCTCTCAACCACACCGCTTTCTCTAACAAAGTTACCGAAAGTCAATGCACCTATAAGCGGACTTGATTCGGGAATAATAAGTATGGCAAGGCCTAATACTACAAGAGGGAAAAGCATTTTTTCAAGCTTGGTTACTTTTCTTGTTGCTTTCATTTTTATTTTTCGCTCTTCCTCAGTCGTTAAAGCTCTCATAATAGGCGGCTGTATTAAAGGTACAAGCGCCATATAGCTGTAAGCCGCAACGGCAATGGCTCCTAGTAGATCAGGCGCAAGTTTTGAAGCGATAAATATAGAAGTAGGGCCGTCGGCGCCACCGATAATGGAAATGGCGGCCGCATCTTTTAGTGAAAAGTCAAAAATACCGTAATAACTTAATGCGGCAGCCCCTACAAGTGTTCCGAATATCCCAAATTGTGCAGCCGCTCCTAAAAGGGCGGTTTTGGGATTTGCAAGAAGGGGGCCGAAATCCGTCATCGCCCCGACACCCATAAAGATTATAATAGGAAAAAGCTCGTTTTGTATTCCCGCTTTGTATAACTCTCCTATAAACCCTCCGTCACCTATAATATTTGCAAGAGGAATGTTTGCCAGCAGTCCGCCGAATGCTATCGGTATTAATAATAGCGGTTCAAATCCTTTTTTGATTGCAAGATAAAACAAAATCAATGAAATGATTATCATTATGATTCTACCGAAGCTCTGGTGAAATTTGCTGATATTTTCACCAAGCGCGTTTTTTGCACCTTCTTGAGGGTTTAAAAACGCATAAATTCCGGTTTGTTTGTAAAATCCTTTAATCAACTCGCCGATGCTTTTATCGTGCTGCTCGGTTTGCACCTGCTGGGGATGTTCGATATTGTTTGCATTTAAAGCCAAAGGTGCAAAAAATAAGAAAAGTGCAAGCATTAAAGCTTTTAATTTCATTTACGCCTCCTCGATTGTCGCTAATATATCACCTTCATTGACCGAATCATTAACTTTTACCGGTATGTGCGCCACGATTCCGCTCACAGGCGAAGGAATGTCAATTTCCATTTTCATAGATTCCAAAATCATAAGTTTATCGCCGGCGTTTACTTTATCTCCCGGATTGACCAAAATTTTCCATACGCTGCCCGGTACCGGTGATTCAACTTCCACAACATCTTCGCTTGTAGGCTCTACCGTAGTCGGTGTAACGGTTTTAGGCTCTGTAGGTTTTGTGTTTTTAACTTCAACTTTTCCTTCTTTAACTTCAACGTTAAATACCTCACCGTCAACTATAACCGTATAAATTCCTTCGTTTTTAGCCATTTCTTCTCCTTTTTTTCTAATCATAAGAGGACTTTCACCTTTTAAAAACGCAATTCCTTTTTCCTGGCATGAAGCCGCTATGAAGATATTTTCTTCAGTTGTTTCGATTCCTTCTTTTTCAAGCAGGTTTTTCCAATAAGCAATGGTTTTTCTTTCGTCCCTGTCCGCAATATCCAAAGGGTTTTCGGTGGTAGGTTCTAAATTTAACTGCTCGCTTGCAAGTTTTATAACCTCTTCATCCGGTTTTACAGGAGTTTTTCCGAAATATCCTAATACCATTCTTCCGTATCCCGGAGCTATTTTTTTCCAAGGTCCGAACATTACGTTGTTAAATGCCTGCTGCCAGTAGAATTGGCTGACCGGCGTTACGCTCGTTCCGTATCCGCCTTTTTCGACAACCTCTCTCATAGCTTTAATAACGTCGTTGAATTTATGAAGTATGTTGTTATCCCTCATCATTTGCGTATTTGCCGTAAGCGCACCGCCCGGCATCGGAGAGAGCGGGATAATTGGGTTTACCTGTGTGGCTTCAGGAGGGAAGAAGTAATCTTTTAAACACTCTTTTAATGTTTCCTCATATTCCAATACCTTATCAATCGTTAAATCTCCAAGATTATAAGGTTTACCTTTTACGGCGTGAAGCAGGGTTATCATATCGGGCTGGCTTGTCCCGCCGCTGACAGGCGCCGCCGCTAAATCTATTCCGTCAACTCCTGCTTCAAGTGCGGCTAAGTAACTAGCAACACTGATTCCTGCGGTTTCGTGGGTATGGAGTCTTATATGAACGTCTTCTCCTAACAGTCTTCTTGCCATTTTTATTGTTTCGTAAATTTTATTAGGATTTGCAGTACCCGTTGCGTCTTTAAACGCCACTGAATCAAATTCGACGTTTTCTATAATGTCTCTTAATATTTTTTCATAAAATTCAACGTCATGAGCACCCGTGCATCCCGGAGGCAGATCCATTATGGTTACCACAACCTCGTGTTTCATACCGGCTTTTTTAATTGCCTGGCCGCTGTAGATTAAATTATTTACGTCGTTTAAGGCATCGAAATTTCTAACCGTTGTGGTGTTGTGTTTTGCAAAAAGTTTAGCAAACAAATCAATCATTTCTCTGCTTGCCGTATCAAGCATAACCGTATTAATTCCCCTTGCAAGTATTTGAAGGTTGGCACCCTTTGCCCTTTTTGCAAATTCATCCATCATATCAAACGCATTTTCCTGAAGATAGAAAAACAGACTCTGAAACCTCGCGCCGCCTCCGAATTCAAAATGTTTAATTCCGGCTTCCACAGCCGCATCGACTGCAGGAAGAAAATCTTTCATCAAAACCCTTCCTCCAAATACCGACTGAAAGCCGTCTCTGAAGGTTGTATCCATTATGTCAATATATTTAATTGCCATTTTGTATCCTTCTATTATGATGTATTGCCGCTGTAATCGCCGCTACTTTTTTGAGTTTGTCTTTTTTGTTCGGTTTTTTAGCAGGTTTTGGAGTTGTTGGGGGAGAATTGAAATACTTTTCAATGATTTTTCTTTGCCATTCAAGCACTAATGTCAGCAGATACAGGAATGCAAAAACAACCGTCATTCCGAGTATCATATATTTGATGGATTCAAGTATCATGACGACTCCTTAAAATTTTGCAAATCTTAACACATAAACATAGCATAAATGTAGCAAGTGGAGAAAAATCAAAAAATTTCAAAAAAAGGCAATGTTAAGAAGATTAATGAAGAAAAAAAACATCTCGTTAATGAGATGTTCGTTTATAATTTATTTCCATGGTTTTCCGACTGGTAAATTAATACCAAGGTCTGCTAATATTACGTGTGCCATTAAATACCATGCAGCAAAAGCACAAATCATTAAATCCCAAGCGGCTAATGTTCCGATTAACGCACTTCCGGTGAATTCTTTTACGGTTAAACCTAAAAAGCCTAAAAACAATGTTAAAAATACAAACGCCAATGCCCCGTTTTGTTTCATAGAACCGATAAATAAAATTCCTGTGTAAATTGTCCAAGCCAATAGGAAATAAGCAACACCGGAACCTGTTAATTTTAATACTGGATAGCTTTTTACTATTTCATCACTTGTTCCGAAGATTAGATATAAAGCAAGCGCCATCCAAAAAGCCCCGTAAGATACAAAGGCACTGAATCCGAAATTGTTTCCCACCTTAAATTCGAAAAACCCTGCAATAAACTGTGCCAAACCACCGTAAAAAAGTCCTAACCATAATACTGGACCTACAGCTATCCAGCCTAGATTGTGACACTGTAGTAAAAATGTTGTCATTGCGAATCCCGCCAAACCTACTGCAGCCGGATTACCAAGTTTTGTTTGTTCCATTTACACTCCTTTTAATGTTTATCAAGGTAATAATAAAAATAATTCGTAGCATAAACGTAGTATTTACGTAATGAAACGAAAATTGTTAAATAAATATTAATAAGTGTGTAGAAAAGTAACAGATTGATTGAGAATGGAGAATTGAGAATGGAGAATTTGGAAGTAAGGTTAATTGGTATATTGGTGTATTTGTTATTGGTAGATTAGTAATACAAGATGGTGAAAAATATTAACTTTGAAATTGGTGCGCTATATCTTAAATTTAATTTTCCATTTTCAATTGTCCATTATTTTATTATATACCCAACGCCTCTTATGTTTTTAATAAAATCTTCTTTTAAAAGTTTTTTTAACCTGCTGATTTCAGCCCTGATTGTGGCATTATCCACCATCCCTCCCCATACTTCATCCCTTAATATTTCAAAAGTGACCGTTTTTCCTTTGTTTAGGGCAAGAAGTTTAATAATGTTTTTATGAATGTTGCTTAAAATCTGTGGAGTGTTGTCAAAAAGCAGTTCGTTATTTTTGTTGTCAAAAATGTATCTTTTGGAAAGGGTGATAAAAACTTTTTTATCGGGATGTAGCTGTTTTTCAAGTCTTTTTATTTTAATTAAAAGCTCTTGGAGGTAAAAAGGCTTTTTAATATAATCAAAGCATCCTAAATCATACGCTTTTGTAATGTGCTCTATGTCGTTTATAGCACTTATTATTATTGTTGGAGGTGAGATTTTTTTCTCACGTAGTTTTTGCAAAATACTCAAACCGTCAATATCGGGCAGATTGATATCTAAAATTAATATATCATATTTTTCTTTTTTTAGGTATTCGTATGCCGTATTTCCTTCATAAAATGATTTTACGAAATAACCTTCGCGTTCAAGAAAATCTTTTAATAACTCATTCAATAATTCATCATCTTCTGTTAAAACTATTTTCATAATATTCCTTAAAAGGAAATAGAAGGTTTAGACCTTCTTATTTCAAAACACAGGTATTTACTACCTCGATAATTGCTTGAACAACTTTTGGGTCTTCCAATGTAGAAGTGTCTTGTGTAATTTCTTCACCTTTTGCAATGGCCCTTAAGATTCTTCTCATAATTTTACCGCTTCTGGTTTTTGGAAGACCCGGTACGAATGCGAAATTATCAACTTTTGCGATTGCTCCGATTTCTTCTTTTATTATGTTGTTGATTTCCTGAATGATCTCCATCTCTTCCGCTACAGTGTCTTCGCCTTTTAACACAACATAAGCAAATACACTTTCACCTTTGATGTCATCAGGTTTTCCTACTACCGCAACTTCGGCGATTAGCGGATGTTTTTTGATTGCCGCTTCGATTTCCGCGGTTCCAAGTCTGTGACCCGATACGTTTATAACGTCATCAACCCTTCCTGTGATCCAGATATATCCGTCTTCATCGTATACTGCACCGTCACCTGAGAAATATACAGGTTTTCCGTCTTTTTTAGCTGTAGAAAAATAGCTTTTTACAAATCTCTCAGGATCTCCCCAGATTGTTCTGATCATACTTGGCCATGGTTTTGTAATACAAAGGAGTCCTTTTTCATTCGCTTCCATTTTATTACCGTTTTCATCGATAATTTCCGCAAAAATTCCAGGAAGCGGGAATGTTGCGCTTGCAGGTTTGACAGGTGTTGCCGCAGGAAGCGGTGAAATCATATGTCCTCCGGTTTCAGTCTGCCACCATGTATCAACGATAGAGCATCTGCCGTTACCTACTGTTTCATAATACCATTTCCATGCAGAAGGGTCTATCGGCTCTCCAACCGTACCAAGAATCCTAAGTGAGCTTAAATCATATTTTTTAGGCTCGTCAGGTCCCATTTTATGTAACAGTCTGATGGCGGTTGGAGCTGTATAGAATTGGTTAACCTTATATTCTTCCACCATTTTCCAAGCTCTTCCGCTGTCAGGATATGTTAATACACCTTCAAACATCAAGGTTGTCGTACCCGCCGCAAGAGGTCCGTAAACGATGTAAGTGTGTCCCGTAATCCATCCGATATCGGCAGTACACCAGAATGTATCGTTGTCTTTAACATCAAACACCCATTCCATTGTAAGCTGAGCCCAAAGGATATATCCTGCCTGATGATGTTCCACACCTTTTGGTTTTCCGGTACTACCTGATGTATATAATAAGAAAAGAGGGTCTTCACTGTCCATAACTTCAGCCGGACATTCATCGTCCTGATTTACTATAAGGTCGTTATAGCTTACGTCTCTTCCGCTAACCCATTCAATGTCTTCGTTGTTTCTCTCAACCACCAATACTTTTTCTACACAATCAACTCCCTCAAGCGCTTTGTCAACAACCGGTTTTAGCATATAAGGTTTACCTTTTCTAAAGGCACCGTCTGCAGTAATAACAATTTTTGCCTGTGCATCTAAAATTCTGTCTTTAAGCGCTTCTGCGCTAAATCCTCCAAATACCACGCTGTGAATTGCTCCGATTCTTGCACACGCAAGCATTGCAAATGCGGCTTCAGGAATCATCGGCATATATAAAACTACCCTGTCGCCTTTTTTAACACCGAGGCTTTTTAAAAGGTTTGCAAATCTGTTTACTTCCCTGTAAAGTTCAAGATAAGTAATAATTCTTTTTTCTCCGTTGTCGCCTTCCCAGATGATTGCGGCTTTGTTTTTTTTGCTCTCAAGGTGTCTGTCGATACACTGATACGCCACGTTTAATTTACCGCCTACGAACCATTTGTAAAAAGGTGCGTTTGATTCGTCAAGAGTAGTAGTGAAATCTTCAAACCATGTGATTTTTTCCCTTGCAAGTTTTGCCCAGGTCCCTTCATAGTCTTTTTCAAATTCTTCTACTTTTTCCCAATATTCGCACATATTTTTAAATGCCGGGTCTTTAAACATTTCTTTTTTAGGATAATATACTTCATTTAACATCTATACTCCTTTGTTGTTTTTCTTTATGATAATTTAAAAAAGTAGCATAAACGTAGCATATAAGATTTTTTTATTACATGAGCAGTTGGGGTGTGTAGATTGGTAACAAGTAAGTTGTGAAGTAGTTAAGTTGTGAAGTTGTGAAGTGGTTAAGTTATGAAGTAACCTTCACAACTTACCAACTTACCTACTTATCCACTTATTTATAGTTGTCAATCGCTTTTTTTATAAGCTCAATTGCTTTTTCTCTTCCTTCATATCCGGTTACTTTTACCCATTTTCCTGGTTCTAAGTCTTTGTATGTTTCAAAGAAATGTTTGATCTGGTTAAGTTCGATTTCAGCCAAGTCGCTTAAATCGTTGATTTTTGCCATTTTAGGATCAAGTTTTACTGTAGGCACCGCTACGATTTTTTCATCTTTACCGCTTTCATCTTCCATAATAAGCACTCCGATAACCCTGCTTTTGATTACAGTCCCCGGTGCCACGCTTACGCTTGAAAGTACCAAAACGTCAATCGGGTCTCCGTCATCAGCTAATGTGTTAGGAACAAATCCGTAGTTTGCAGGGTAAAACTGGCTTCCGTAAAGAATTCTGTCAAGGAATATTGCGCCGCTCTCTTTGTCAAGTTCGTATTTAATGTTGCTTCCCTGCGGAATTTCAATAACTGCATTTACATATTCCTCAGGATTTCCCGGTTTAATTTTAGTAATATCCATTATTTCTCCTTTTTTGTGAAATTATATTACAAACATTTTTATTAATCAAACCAAAAGTAAATATTACATAAATTTTACATTAAAATATAAAAAAATGAATATTTATTCAAATTTTAATAATTTTTAGGTATTATTTCTTTTACGAAAGATACGTTTTAATAATATTCAATTTTGAGTTTTGTTGAGTTTATAATTGAATATTATGAACGTGTCTTTTAATATAAAATGAAAGGATTCGTATGAAACTGACAATCGACCCGGTTACACGGATAGAAGGACATTTAAAGGTAAATGTTGAAATTAAAAATTCAAAAATAGTTTCGGCAAAGTGTTCTGCTGATATGTACAGGGGGCTTGAAAAAGCTTTAAAAGGATATGATTATCTAACTGCAATACAAATTACGCAAAGGACATGCGGATGCTGTCCTTATGCACATGCCGAGGCTGCGGCGCTTGCAATTGAAGATGCTCTTCAAATTGAACTTAACAAAAATGCAAAACTTTTAAGAAATATGGTAATAGGAGCGTATAAGCTTAAAGATTACCTTTTGCATTTTTATACACTTAGTTCTCTTGATTTTATCAATATAAATTCGATTCTCGAGTATAATGGAAATGATATTAAAATGCTTGAATTTAAAAAGTATGTTTTAAAAGAAATTTCTTCGAAAAAAGTTTTCCCTTCACCTCTTTTTACTCAAAAATATAAAAACGTATATATCGAAAACAGTAAATTTAATTTAACACTTATTAAACATTATTTAGAAAATTTTGAAGCTATGAAAAAAGCTGCGGAAATGGTGAAAATTTTCGGTGCTAAAGCCCCCCATATGACTACCATAGAAGCCGGTGGAATAACCACTAAACCTACGGCTGACAGATTGATAAAATATATAAATTTGGCAAAAGATTTAAAAGAGTTTATTTATAACAAATATTTTGAAGATGTCTTAAGGGTGGCGAAATATTTTAAAGAATATTTTAAAATAGGAAAAGGGGTTAATAATTTTTTAACATTCAACACTTTACAAAATCTTGACGGAAGTTATATGTTTGTTGCCGGGTTTAGTAAAGATTTCAGATTTGAAGAAGGTGTGGAACCTTATGAAATAGTGGAATACAGTAATTATGCGTATTATAAAGAAAACGGCGGATACAAACCTTTAGAGCTTGACGATTTGCATCCGGTTGATTTGGAAGAGTTTGAAAACAGTGAGAAATACACATGGTCAAGAGCCCCTAGGTATAAAGGGCATGTGGTCGAAGTGGGACCTGCGGCGATTGTGATAAACACGTATTTAAGCGGCAAAAACCATAAATTAAACAAAATCGTAAATAAAATAAACAGCGAGTTGGATATTTCCATAAAAGATTACAATTCGGTTATGGGAAGACATCTTTCAAGGGCTATTGTGAGTATGATGATAATTGATAAATTAATTGAAGACGCGTTAAATGTTGATGAAGGCGTTTTAGGATTCACGCAGTTAAAACATCCTCCTTCAAACGTAAAAGGTGTTGGACTTACCGAAGCTACAAGGGGTGCTTTGGCGCATTTTATAGATATCGGTGAAAACGGATATATAAGAAACTACGAAATGGTTGTGCCTACAACCTGGAATATTTCACCAAAAGACAACAGGGATATCCCGGGCGCACTTGAGAGTATGCTTATAGGTACGCACATAAAAGATGAAAACAACCCTATAGAAATATCAAGAATAATAAGAAGCACAGACCCGTGCCTTGCGTGTGCGGTTCATTAAGGAGTTGAAATGGATAGAAGAGAATTTTTAAAAACCACACAGGCTTTACTGGCTACAATTTTCGGAAGTTCATTTTTCAGTATTGAAGAGCTTGATGCTATGGAAACATCTGAAAACAAACCGGATTTAATATGGATACACGCTATGAGCTGTGACGGGTGTTCGACTTCGTTTTTAAATGCCGAAATACCTTTGGTTGATATTTTAAGCAGATTTGTAAATATTGTATTTCATCCTACTGTTATGGCGGCTGAGGGTAGGCTCAGTATGGAAATTCTTAAAAAATATGAAGACACCCAAAATGATTTAATTTTAATAGTTGAAGGTGCGATTCCAAGTAAAGAACTGCCGCATGCTTGTATGATGGGTGAAGAATTTATAAGAGACACCATAGTAAACACGGCAAGAAAAGCCTCTTTAGCAATAGCAGCGGGGACGTGCGCTTCGTTTCTTGGGATATGCGATATGAAAGGTATGCATATTGATGCCGTTTCACTTAAAAAATGTCTTGAAGAAGAGAGTGTTGATACTCCGGTTGTTAATTTACCGGCATGTCCTTTAAAGCCGAATCATTTATTGTATACGCTGTTTTATTATATTAAAAACAGAAAAACCCCTCCGGTTGATTTAATGCACAGACCTCTGAGGTTTTTCGGTAATACGGTGCATGAGAGATGTGTTTATTATAACGATTTTCAGGAAAAAATATTTGCCAAAAGGATTGGGGACAGAGGATGTTTGTTTAAACTCGGATGTCAGGGTCCCGTTACAAAATGCGACTGTATAAAAAGCGGTAACGATTACGACAAATACAACTGTATAAAAAGCGGTCATCCATGTATCGGGTGTGCAAGTGAAAACTTTCCTAGAAATATTTTGTTTAAACGCGCTGATGATGAGAGAAAACTTGAAAAATACAAAGATTTTAAAAGGATATAGCCATGAAAGAGTTTGTAAAATCGGCTTTGTTTTTTAAACTTATAGTAATTCCCATAGTTTTATTAGGAGCGGCAATTGCAGGGATTATAATTTATTTGGAAAATTACGGCGAAAAAATTGTTCAAAAACATGCAAAAAATTATACCGATACTATTCTTACATCTTATAAAACTTTTTCGAAAAGTTCCATTGAAAAAGGGCAGAGGTTTTCGTTTCAGGAAGTGATTGACGGTATGAAAACGCTTGAGGGGGTAAAAGACGTTTACGCATTCAGTGCAGACGGATTTATGATGTATAAGGACGGGGAAAAAAGCGTCGGGCTTCCCTTTGTAAGAAAAAACGGACATTTTTACAACCCAAATATTAAATATTACAAAAAAACAAACGGTCTTTGGATGAGGGACGACTGGTTTTATAAATATATTAAAGATTCTCTTGTAACGGAATGTATGTATAAAAAACTGCATCCTAAAGACAGAAACTGTGCAAGGTGCCATTACACAGTGCCTAAAAATTTGAAATTCAATAAAAACAGAGAAGCTTATAAATGGGATAAAAACGAAGTTACGGCATATTATAATTTACCTGTTGACAACAGCTGTTTGAAATGTCATACCCACTGGAATTTGAACGCCAGCGGAGGTTACCTGGCTGTTAAAATAGACCTTGCAGGCGAAAAACATAAATTTGAAGCAATAATAAATCAGTTAAAGTACGCTCTTTTGGTTCTGTCTGTGATAGGATTGTTTATTTTTATCTATTATATGTATGTGGTAGGTAATTTAAGGGGTAACCTTGTTAAATTAAGGGATATTACCGCGGATTTAGCCGAAGGTGAAGGCGATTTAACAAAACGGGTGCATGTAGTTTCAAAAGATGAAGCAAATGAAATTGCAGAAAATCTAAACAAATTTATTGAAAAAATTCAGGATATTGTTGATAATTTAAAAAGCGCTATAGTTTCTTCTTCCACTTCTTCAAATGAGGTAGGCAAAGCAAGTGTGACTATCGGGGATGTTATAAATAAACAGGTTGAACTGATTAAAAAGAATGAAAAGATAAGCGAGGAGATAAGTGAAGAAGCATACAATACGAATCTTGCAATTAATGAAGCGGCTGAAAATGTTAAATCTTCTTATGAATATTTAGAAGCAGCATTTGATGAACTTACAAAAATGGTAGAATCCATTAAAAACGAATCGGAAAATGAAAATAATCTGGCCCATAAAACGACAGAACTTGTCAACAGAAGTGAACAGATAAAAGATATATTAAAAATCATTAAAGAAATTGCAGATCAAACGAATTTATTATCATTAAACGCGGCAATTGAGGCTGCAAGGGCTGGAGAACACGGAAGGGGATTTGCCGTAGTTGCGGATGAAGTCAGAAAACTTGCTGAAAGAACTCAAAAATCGCTTGGTGAAATCGAAGCTGTAACATCTCTGATTGTTCAGGAAATTCAGGAAATCGAAAAAGAAATTAGAAGTAATTCCGAATTTGCCCTTGAGAATTCAAATAAAACACAAGAACTTGCCGAAAAAACTAAAGCAGTAATGGATAAACTATCAAGCAGTGTTGAAAAGGCAACACTTGCAAGTAAAGAATCCGAAAAAATAACTTATAGAATAAATGAGTTAAAAAAATCATCCTATGAATTGCAACAGCAGGCTGATGTTAGTCAAAAAGTAGGGGAAAACTTATTCAAAGTTTCAGATACATTGAAAATTGTTATGGATAAAATTAAAGATTTAGCAAATAAATTTAAAACTTAAAACTCCTCTTCCCCTTTTTTATCAAAAAATTTAATAAAGAATATTCCGGATATATATATAATCCAGTTTATATAAATCCATAAAAACAAAAACATCAAAAGCGAGATAGACCCGTATATCGTTGTATAAGTTTTATTTATTAACACATAATAAATGAAGATATTTTTAGAAATAAAAAAAGTAACGGTAACTAATAAAGAAGAAATAAATGCGGATTTTGTTTTTTCACCTTCGAGTGTCATTTTGTATGAGAGGAAAAATGTAAGCCATATAATTAAAAACGGGGCGAGTTTGGCAAAATTTATCCATGATGTGTAAGTTGATTTATCCAAAAAAAACTGCAGTTTTATAGACATAAACATTGCCGCCGCAAACATAATGGGAAAAAGAGTCAGCATTGTCCAGTAAAGCTTTATTTTCTCCCAAAGGTTTCTTTTTGGCTGGTTGAAAATTTTTGAAATTATAGTTTCGTAGTTGTCAAAAAATAAAATTGACGTTATTAAAATGTAAAAACCGCCCATAACTCCCATTTTCCCTGAGTTTGTAAGAAAGTTTTTAAGGTATGTTGAAATTGTATCGGAGTTGGTAGGTAGTAGGTTTGAGCTTATGAAATGTTCGAGTTTAGTGTAAAATTCCGCAAAAAACGGGGTGTTTGAAAAGATTGTCAGCACTATGAGTATAAGCGGTACTAGTGAAAAAATCGTATAAAAACTAAGCGCCGCCGAATATAATGTAATTTCATTGACGGTTTCTTTTAGTACTTTCAAATTTATATTTTTTAATATTTTTAATAATTTTCCATTTTCCATTTTCAATTTTCCATTTGAAGTTTTTCTTTTTTTTCCTCAAGCTCAAGATATCTCTCAAGCTTTTCATCATATATTTTTTTGATTTCTTCAAGCTCTTTGCTTAAACTTACAAGTCCTTTTTCCTGATAACATTCGGGGTTTGCAAGGCACTCTTCAATTTCGGCAATGGTCGTTTCAAGATCTTCTATAAGTTTTGGCAGTTCGTTAAGCTCTTTTTGTTCTTTGTAGCTTAATTTTTTCTGAGTCCTTTTTTTAGGCTTTTCTTTTTTTTCTTCATTTTCCATTTTCCATTTTACATTTTCAATTTGTTTGAGTTCTTTTTCAATCTCAAGATATTCGGTATACGGAATATGGCTCTCTTCCACAATTCCCTCACCTTTGAAAATAAAGAGTTTTTTTGCTATTTTGTCCACAAAATACCTGTCGTGGCTTACGAATATTACGCTTCCCTCAAAGTCCATTAAGTATTCTTCGAGTATATTAATGGTAGGGATGTCCAAATCGTTTGTAGGTTCATCTAATATCAATACGTCATAATTTTTTGTAAATAAAAGTGCCAGTGCGACTCTTGTTTTTTCCCCGCCGCTTAAAACTCCGATTTTCTTCGTTAAATATTCCGGAGGAAAGAGAAATTCCCTCAAATACCCGTAAACGTGCATATTTCTGCCTCTGACATTCACATGATCACCTCCATGCGGACAAAACGTTTCGATTAAATCTTTATCATCGCTTAGCATTGTCTTTCTCTGGTCAAGATATCCGATTTTTATATTTTCCCCAACTTTAATAATGCCGTTGTCAGGTTTCTCTTCGCCTATTAAGATTTTTAAAAGTGTCGATTTACCGCTTCCGTTTTTACCGACTATTGCGATTTTGTCTTTTTGCAAAATCCTTGTGGTGAAATTTTCTATCAGTTTTTTATTTCCAAGGGATTTTGTTAAATTTTCGATTTCAAACATTACTTTTTTGCGGTTTATTTTTTCATCTTCTTTTGCCAAAAGCTCTCTTTTTAGCTGCATTTCAATCTGTCTGATTTCCCGTCTGTCTTCTTTTACTTTTTCACGAAGTTCTAAAACTCTTTTTTTTCTGCCCTCATTCCTTTTAAGTCTGGCTTTAACGCCTCTGTTTAACCACTCTTCCTCTCTTTTTAGAAGTCTTATTTCGTTTTCGTATTCTTTTTCTTTGGCTTTAAGCAGTTCTTCTTTTTGGCGTATGTAATCGGCATATCCGCCTTTGAAGCTTCTTAATTTGCAGTTTTCAAGCTCTACCACCCGTGTTGCAATTCTGTCTATAAAATACCTGTCGTGGCTTACTACTATAAATGTATATTTGTCTTTAAGAAGAATTTCTTCTAAGAATTCGGTCATATAAACATCAAGGTGGTTTGTAGGCTCATCAAGTAATAAAACATCCGGTTTTTGAAGAAGAAGCGAAGCAAGCGCGACCCTTCTTTGTTCCCCGCCGCTAAGAAGTGAGATGTCTTTGTTTTCATATTTTTTAAGATCAAACTCCAGCATAATTCTCTCAATCCTGTCATCAAGGTTCCAGGCGTTGTGAAAATCAAGAAATTTACTGATTTTATCCATTTCGCTTTGAATAGTTTTATTGTCCGGATTTGCGGCAAACTCTTTGGTTAGTTTTAGATATTTTTGATAAGCTTCTTTAAATTCGGTCAGTTCGTTTTCAATTGCCTCTCTGACTGTCAGATTTTCTTTGAATTTCGGGCTTTGTTGAAGTCTTTTTATTTTTATTCCGTTTTTGGTTATTACTTCTCCGCTGTCGGGGTCTATAGTTTTATCAATAATTTTCATAAGTGTGGATTTGCCGCTTCCGTTTTTGCCTATAAGCGCAACCCTTTCACCTTCATCGAGGTGAAATTCGACATTGCAGAGAATTTTTTGCGCTTCGAATTTTTTGCTTACATCGAGTAAATCTATTAATGCCATATCTCTCCTTTAAATTATTTAAAATAATAGCAAAAATTAGCTTTTAATAAATTTTACAAAAATATGACATTTAACAAATTATAAATATCATTTTTATTGTCATTTTAGTTAAAATTTGATTATAATTATAAAAAACTTAATAATAAAGAGGGTATATGAAAAAAATTTTGGTTTTGATGCTTTTTTTATTGCTTAATGCTGCAGATGATGATTTTTTAAAAACGTTAAACGAAGTGAGCGACATTGCCACCAAAACAAAAGTCAATATCGATAAAATCCCCTCAAACGTTGATGTTATAAGAAGAGATTTCATATTAAAAAGCGGTGCAAAAACACTTCTTGATGTCTTAAAATATCTTCCCGGAATAGAAATATCGATAACTTCAAGCGGAAAAAGAGAGCTTATTATAAGAGGCAACAAATCCACATACCGTGATAAAATTAAATTTTTGATTAACGGAATAGACGTTACAAACAATTTATACAGCAATCAGTTTTATTATTACAACTTTCCGGCCGCATTAATTAAAAGAATAGAATTTACAAAAACACCCGATTCAGTCCTTTACGGAGGGACGGCGTTTTTAGGTGTTATAAATATAATCACCCTTGATGAATACAGCGATAATTTTGCTAATTTTTATGTGTCGAATAAAGATGAATATGAGGGAAGTTTGTTTTTGAATATGAATAATTTTTTGGCCGATATTCATTATTCATATTCAAAACCGGACATAAAAGCCCCGAAAACGTGCTTAATTGATTTAGTAAATGAAACATATTCTATTTACAGAAACGAAACGGATGCTAACCCTCTTGAGAAAAATGCGGGATTAGGAATAAAATATAAGATTAATGATGAAACATCACTAAGTTACAGGCTGCAGTATTATCAAAAAGGAAACTTTTTCGGAATAGCAAAATTAACTCCTTTAAAAGATGATAAAAACGTAAAACTAATACATCAGTATATTAACTTCAACCATACCAAATATTTAACGTCCGAAATAAAAAATGAAATTAACACCGGAATTAAGCATTATGAATGGAAAGGCGAATTTAGAAACTATCCTTATGATTTTAATGAAACGATAGACAACGACCCTGCTAACGACATAATTGCAGGGGCGGATGTAAAAGAGATTGAGTATTATTTTAAAAATACACTTACTTATTCAACAGAAAAACACAATGTTACAGGATTAATAGAAGCCAAATACGCAAAACCTTATGATATTTATTACCTTCAGTATGTGGAAAGCATGGGAAATAATCAAAACGCTTTTAATTTAGGACCGAATAAGAAACACTTAACAGGCAAATACAATGCGTTAAAAGAGGGAATATCAAGAAAATTATTGGC
>Ga0256836_1000721_pt1 | contig 16621 bp, 13 predicted proteins | sample 4561380metaG_FD_185974 | JGI IMG/M metagenome (GOLD analysis project Ga0256836, IMG submission 185974) | Hydrothermal vent microbial communities from Guaymas Basin, Mexico - 4561-380 | ecosystem: Environmental > Aquatic > Marine > Hydrothermal vents | place: Mexico: Guaymas Basin | collected...
TTATGTTATAATAACACATGTGGATCTTTGGCAGAGTTGGTCGAATGCACCGGTCTTGAAAACCGGCGAGGGTAACACCTCCCAGAGTTCGAATCTCTGAGGGTCCACCACTTCTTAATCTAATGCAATCAAACAACATCTAAACAAACCCCTTAAATACGAACCTTCTCTGTTTTATTAGTCTATCTTAATTCAATGTATGCTATAGTAATCTCAACTTTTTAGGGGCTAATTTGAGGGCTGAATTTTTACAAGCCCTATACTAATCATCAATAAGCCCCATTTAATTTGTAAAATGGAGTTTTTATGGCACGAACTACAACACCACTAACCGATACAAAAATCAAAACCTCAAAAGCAAAAGAAAAAGATTACAAGCTATCTGATGGTGGAGGCTTATATCTATTGGTAACAAAAGCGGGTGGCAAACACTGGAAACTAAAATATCGTTTTGATAATAAAGAAAAAAAACTCTCTTTAGGGGCTTATCCTAGTATCTCTTTATCAAAAGCAAGAGAACTAAGAGAGCATTATAAGTCTCAAATTGCTATAAACATTGACCCAAATGAAGTTCTCAAGAATCAAAAAGCCACCAAAGAGCAAGAAGCAATCAAAAATCAAAATACATTTCAAAAAATTGCCTTAGAGAGACTAGCTCAAATTGAATCAGATATCAGTGAAAGCCACTACAAACGAAGCCGTAATGGTTTGATAAATGATGTATTTCCTTTTATTGGTAATAAACCTATTGACAATGTAGTGGCAGAAGATATTATTTATATTCTTCAAGTTATGATGAAAAGAGATGTAAGAAATAGTGCAAAACAAGTTTATCATGCAATTAGCAAAACATTTAAATGGGCTGTCGCAAATGCAAAAGCTAAAAGGAATCCAGCAGCCGATATTGAAGTTAGTGAGATAATAGGTAAGTCAAATGAGAAGCACTATCCAACTATTACAGATGATACTGGGATAAAAAATCTACTAATTTCTATAGATGAATATAGTGGTGAGTATAGTACAAAACAAGCTCTAAAAATGATGGCATACACATTTGTTAGAACCAGAAACATTCGCTATCTAGAGTGGGAAGAAATCAACTTTGAGACAAAATTCTGGACTATACCAGAGCACAAAATGAAGGATAGGAAAGAATTCATAGTGCCACTTACTGATACTGTAATAAACCTACTAAAAGATATGCAACTTTATTCAGGCACAGCAAAATATGTGTTTCCAAGTGTAAAAAGTAAGACAACTCCGATGAGCGATGGGGCATTACTTGGTGCAGTACGAAGGATGGGATATTCAAAAAATGAGTTCACCCCGCATGGCTTCAGAGCTATGTTCTCAACTCTTGCTCATCAAAAAAGTAAGTTCAAATTTGATGTAATAGAAACTCAACTAGCACATAGTATTGGTAATAGTGTAAGCCAAGCTTATAATCGTGCCAAGTACCTAGAAGAACGAATTGAGCTAGTGCAATGGTGGAGTGACTATCTTGATAATATTCAAAAACAATGAAATAGCTAGGTTAATCAAAGTCCTATTGAATTCTTTATAGAAAATTAAAGCTCTCTGATATAAACTTTGTTAAAACAAAGGATCAAACATATGCTAATAAACATTGAACAAATATTAATAGATACGGGACCTGATATTATAGAAGAATATATTCCAGAAGAGTTGGATTTTTTACCTATATTGATTTTTCAAGTAAAAGATATTAATAAGGGATGGAGTTCCAAAATATTTCAACTATACTTTAACTTATCATATGATAATGCTACCATATTATTGAAAACTAATCAGCAAATCCCTCAGTTCTTGAAAAAATTACCTTTACACAATCAAAATTATTTAATCAGCATTGATGAAGTAATAGATAAAATACAATATGAGAAAGAAAAATTTTTGGATCTTTTCACCAAAAACACAAGGATACATGCTTTAAAGAACCATAATCATTATTTTTCAAGTTTCTATTATAAAAATATAAATGATAATCAAATAAATTTTACTACTAGAGATAAAAAATTTGAAAAAGCTATAGCTAGTGCTTACCTATTTTCTATTATTTTACAATATGTAAACAACATGACAATCAAAGTATTACAAGAAGTAATTAGAAACTTAAAATATTTAAATAACAATGACCATAACAACTTAATCAAGTTCTATGAGTTGTGTTTAATACTCTTCAAACAAAAAAAATATCAAAAAATTTATGCAAATCTCACTATTAGCAAAACACTTGACTTAACTCTTTCTGAGTCTATGAACTATGCAAAAAAAACAATCGATAATATTTCGAGCATCAGAAAAAACACCTACCAAAAAAAATCAATTGATTTTCAAGTACTTTGTTTAGAAGACTTTTTCCATCTGCTATAGATACATTTCGATAAAAAAACTTCAAATGTATACCCCCTATATCTCCTAAAATAATTTATACTTTTATCAGTCGACGACCAGTCTAAGTAAATTCAATTAGACTATAACTTAAAGCTTTAAGTGAAACAAAATTTAAAAATCAAGGATCACCTATGAAACAAAACAAGAAAAGATATTATCGCGCAAAAGAAGTTGCAGAATATTTAGCAATCGGGCTCAGTACGGTGTGGGCATTAGCAAAAGATGGAAAACTTACCAAAATAAAGCTGAGCAGTAAGGTTACTGTTTTTGACATTAAAGAAATTGATATGTTGCTAGCAAAAGGTGTCTAAAATGAAAAAGAGAAATTTTACACAAATTTCTAATCATTTATTGAATGATAAAGAACTAACATTGAAAGCAAAAGGATTGTTTGCATATATGCAGTCAAAGCCAAAAAAATGGAATTTTCATTTAAATGGCATGCAAAAGCAATTAAAAGAGAGTCGAGGTACCATTATCAAAATTATCAATGAACTAGTTATGAAAGGATATATCAACAAAATCAAAAGCACTAAAAATGGCAAGCAGCAGATTAACCAATATGTTTTATATGAAAAAGTAGAAAGTCAGCATATAGGAGTCAAATACAGAGAGTCCAAAAATTGTACTAATAGTAATACTACACTAAGTAATACTATTAAAAGTAATACTCTCAAGAGGAGAGATAGTTTTCAAAAGTTTAAAACTAAAATAATTGAAAACTATCAAAATCAATCTTTTTGTACTCAAGGTATAGGATGGCTGAACAGTACATTATTCCAAATTACTGAAACCGGATACCTTCTTAATAAAGAAGATGCATTTAAAGTTTGGCAGTATCTTTATAAAAATTTTGAAAAAGGAGAATTATTTCATGAAACAAATAAAAGTTAATTTGCAAGAGCCTGACTATAAAAAATTATCTGATATGGCAATAAATCAGGGTGTATCAATGGCGGAACTTATCCGCCGCCAATTTGATTTTAATAATGATAATATATCAACAAAGAAAATACATCAAAAAATAGATCCAGCTCTACTTTTCGAGCTTCATCAACTCACTACTAGTTTAAATAATTTTGCCGAAAATATGTCCCAAAATATCGAAGTGAACTCTTTAATACTGTATGAAATACACAGACGTGCAATGAGGCTAATATGATTATTAGTATTGCTGGTACAAATGGCGGATGGGCAGAGTATGTTGTTAACGGGACAAGAAAAAAGCAAAGAAAGCATGAAAAGATCAAGTTACTCCGAGGAAACCTTGAATTTGGTGATAGCATTATGAGTAGTACGAACTATAATCAAAATGCATATAGTATTGTACTGAGTTTTAGGGGAAAGCCTGATTTACAAATAATAAATAATACGGTAGATGAATTTGAAAAATACTTTTTATATGGATTTTCAAACTCAGAGTATCATTTCGATGCAATTCTTCATTGCGATACTGATGATTATCATGTGCATATTCGCATACCGAAGTTAAACCTGTTAACACATACTCAACTTCAGCTCTATTACGACAAAAAAGACAGAAAACGAATTAATTTAATCAGAGATTATCTCGATTTAAAATTTGGGCTGGAAAATCCAAATAATCATAAAAAACTCATAAAAGAAGAGCCTGATTTTTCTCAAAAATTTACTAAAAAGGCACAAAATGAGTTAACAAGTGTAATACCTTTATACGATTACCTTAGAGAACTACACGAAGCAGAAATTATTTGTAGTTTAGGTGATATAAAAAGTGCACTTACAGGGTTAGGTTTAAAAGTGATAACCAATGGTTATGATTATTCTGCTGACTATTACTACATGACCATTCAGAAAAATGATAAAAAAATGAAATTAAAAGGAGATTTATTCAATGAAGAATTTTGGAAACTTAGCAGAGAAGATAGAAGCAAGCAAATCCTCTCTAATAGACAGCTTAGAAGAATTCTCAAACGAAGTAAAGAGAATTACAAACGAGTATTTGATGAATTACAACTCGAGCTTAAAAAGCGCAGAGAAGAGGTTGAGCAGAGATATTCGACTGCAAGAACAAGATCTCATCAAAGAGTTGACTTTGCATCACAAAAAGCTCAAAAAAGCTTTACTTATTCGCAAAAATCTCCTCATAAAAAAGGAACAGCAACTACTAAAAGCAATATTAATAGTCATTATATTGCTCACTATACTTATTGGAATGGTGAGCTACTCCATACTAAAGCTACATCCATAATAAAAATAAGAAATTACCAAAGAATGCGATTTTATGACTACACATATACTCGCTATTATGTACTACTTAGCACACTTAGAAATATACTACAGAAGGAAAACTATGAGTCAAATTACGGAAACATTACTGAAAAAAGTGGGACAGTTACAAGAGAAAGAAAAAATGCTCTTAAACTCTCTCAAACAGAGAGAAATGCTCTATATCGAAAAGCTAGAAGAGCTTTGCAAAGTGCAAGAGAAACAAGAAATAGAAGAGAGCGATATAGAAAAAAGATTGACAGTCTTAGAAAGCAATGTGCAAGAATTAAACAGCAATTCAACACAAATCTCACAAAAATTGACACAATTATCAGAATTCTTGCAGAGGAAACCACAAATACAGGAGTAGTCAACACTCCAAAAGAAAATAATACAAAAAGATTTGACTTGGATGAGACCTTATCTATTGAAGAGTATGCAGAAGAACTGTTTAGTTTTAATCGATAAAGTAACCGTTTAAAATTCCGTGTCAGTCACTTTCATGGTCTACAATAAATTTTAGGGATAACATTCACACCCCTGCAAGCATGTATAAACGAAGAAAGTATCCAATACATTTGTAAAATATGTCCTTTGACATAATTGCCTGTTCTTATTTTATCAAACTCGTTAGCTAATTGACTTTTTGATAAAAAAGAGCAGCTAAGAACACATTGCCTATGTGTTTTTGGATTATGAATGACATATTCTATTTTATCTAAATCTATTTGAGTTAAAGGAAAGTTTCCTTGTCTAATTCTTTTAATAGATGTTCGTTTACCATGATTATTATAAGTACTTTCAAACTTAGGCTGTTTATTTTTTTTGAAATCATCTATAGTAAAAAACATATTTCCAAGATTTTTAATATCTTGTCCTACAACATCATGCATTTTATGGAAATTTCACAAACATTCTTCCACCTCTTTCACTTTTAGCCTTCCACTGATTTCACAAACTTCCTTCCATCCTTTTCACTTTTTGTCTTCCACTTTTTGAATGTTTAGTGAAAAGATTTTGGAATTTGGGTTGGCGAAATATCTGAGTTTTAAACAAGCTAAATCTACCATCTAATGATGGTGCTAAACTTTGTCTATCTCAATAGAGATGGAGAAAAAATGAAAGGACTTAGTATGTTGAAGATCAAAGAAATCTTACGACTAAAATGTGAAGCTAAACTATCCAATAGAAAGATAGCAAGAGCTTTAAATATCAGCCATAGTGTAGTCAATGGTTATACCAAAGAGTTTGCACTTACCAAGAAGGGATATGAGGATATTATCTCACTGGGAGATAAGGAGATACTTGCACTTTTTAAATCTACTCGTGTTACAGAGAGTAAGTATCCACTTCCAGACTTTGCCAAAGTACATGTGGAACTAAGAAACAAGATAGTTACACTAACTCTATTGCATGAAGAGTATATTGAGAGCTGTCCAAACAAGCAGGGTTATGGTTTTACTTGGTTCTGTAACCGCTATAAAGCCTATTCCAAAAAAATAAACCCATCCATGCACCTCACTCATAAAGCAGGTGAGAAAACATTTATTGACTTTAGCGGTAAAACAGTAGATATCGTAAACCCTAAAAATGGTGTCATCACCAAAGCAGAACTCTTTATCGCTGTGCTACCTGCATCAGGTTTTGCTTTTATCAAAGCAATAGCCTCCCAGAAAAAAAGAGACTTCATTGATGCACATGTAGATATGTTTGAATACTTTGGAGGTGTTACAGAACTACTAGTACCTGACAATCTAAAGAGTGCCGTCACAAGAGCTGATAACTATGACCCAGATGTAAATCCTGATTATGCTGCAATGGCGAGACACTATGGCAGTGCTGTTATGCCTACTCGTGGATATAAACCAAAAGATAAGGCTCATGTTGAGTTATCTGTAAAACTTGTACAGAGATGGATACTTGCAAGACTGAGAAACTTTACCTTTTACTCAATAGCAGAGTTAAACAAAGAGATAGAGAGATTAGCCCCTCTCTACCACGATAAGGTAATGAAGCATCTTGGTAAAAGCAGAAGAGAACTCTTTCTTGAACTAGACAAACCAGCACTGATGCCACTTCCTGCCACGAGATATGAATACAAAGAATTCAAACTTCTCAAAGTAAGCAAAGATTATCATATCCAATTAGAGCATAATTTTTACTCTGTACCTTATCAGCTCATAGGTAAAAAAGTAGAAGTATGGTTTGGTGCAAAAATTGTAACTATCACTTATGAGGGTAAAACGGTGGCAACCCATCCTAAATTACTCCACAAAGGTGCTTACTCAACACACCATGAACACATGGCATCCTCACATCAAAAGTATTTGGAATGGTCTCCTGGCAAGATTATGAACTGGGGACTTACTATAGGCACAGAGACTGCAAAACTCTTTAAAAACATTATGGAGTCTCGTCCTCACCCTGAGATGGGATTTAGAACATGTTTAGGAATAATAGCAGGAGGTAATTACATAAAGTATTTTAGAAACATAATTCTCACGGGTCCGACAGGCGCAGGTAAGTCTTATATTGCACAGGCTTATGCAAATAAGGCAATGAGTATGGGATACAGTGCGTTATATTTATGAGCAAGATACTCTATAGTGGCTATACTTGAGGGCTTCGAGTCACAAGATGCACTTGAAGAGAAGTTTGAGAGTAAAAATGGAATGGGACTTGAGTATGAAGCTCTTGAGAGATGGTTTAACAAGGCTGCTCAAAAGCATTCTCATATTTTTAGATACTAGTTTATCTTACAGGCTTCATAATTTGAAGAGTATCTAAAAACTCTAAACATAGTTTATCAGCACCTTTACTTTTTGCAATACGACCTTTACATAACAAAATTTTTATATTAGAAAACTCTTGAGAATATGTGATGTTATTTTTATCTTTTTCAAGAAGATTAATTATACTTCCATGTTTACCAAAAAGTTGTTCTAAATGAATAACAACAAAGTCATCATTATCTGCTTTGTAAAAATATTTGTTAAACTGATTTTCAGCAGCTTTAAAGATTATGAAACTCACTAATTTATATGGTGCATTGGAGATAAAAGAGTTCTCATCATCTTTAAGCAGATTAAATTCTTTAATAAGATTGGTATTGAATTGATCTAAATCGATTGAATGGATCCAGCTTGAGTATGGATTTAGTTCTATAGACTCTCTATATATTTTATATAACACTCGAGAAACAGCAAATCTCCATTTAACTTTTTTATGTGCAGTCGTTTTACTCAAATAATTTTTTTGAATAAAAGATTTTGCTATTGAAAGAGTATTTTCTTCATTGGCTAGAAATTGAATAGAACACATAGTTAATAAATCTAAAATAAACTGCACATCTAATTTATTTTCTAGATTTGTATTAAGTTGAGTTGGTACAGATAAAAATTTATAAATATATGTTAGATGTTTTGCTATTTTGTCAGACTCAAAAGAATTATCCAAAAGTTTAGGATCCAAAAACTCCTCTGCTAACTCAGTTTCAGGATTTTCATATATACTTCCATTATCTTTATCAAGTTTTACTAACAGTTTATTAATTTCATCTAAATGCTTTGTACATTTTACATCATACATTCTAGATTTGAGATATTTTAAATAGTCTTTATCCCAACTTCGTGTGTCAGCGAAAACATCATACTCAATGGTTCCTATGCAATCTTCTATCTCTTTTAATGTTTTTGGTTTTAGTTTGTATTGTTTTGCGTAGTCATCAAATGTTTTTAAAAAGTCGGTGTTATTTTTTAAAATTGAATTACGAATATAAAAGTGAAAATTTGTAATAAATCTTTCGTTTAAACTATTAATATCTTTTGTACTAAATAAAACTCGTAACAATGAAGAAATTTGGTTTTTTTTCCCTTTTTCTTCTTCATTTCCCTGTTTATCTATTAAATAATTATAAAATTTTTGTAAAACCATATAACTACTATCTGGAGTTTCTTTGAGTTGTTTCATTAAAAATTTATTGCTAGTACTATTTATGACTTTTGAAAAATTTATTTGGAATTCTGCACTATCATCAAATACTTGGATAGCACTAAGAAATTTTTTGTAAGATTCTAAACTACTTGGCATAACCTTTGTCGAGGCATAGTTTTTTATAAGTTTAAAACTATCTAAATCATCAATACTTAAAAGCTTATCATCTTTAAAAAGTGCTATAGCATTTTTATCTTTATCGTTATATAAGCCAACTATATAAAATTTATCATCAAAATCATTACTAATATCTTTTATGACAATATCTTTTTTATTGAAAGACACAGTAGACTCTTCTTCCTGAGAAGTCATAAAGTTATGTATACAATCTTGATTTTCTATATAAAATTCTGCTAATTCTTCTTCATTTTCAATATTTCCAACACTCAATAAAGTACAAGTTTGTTCATCTTCTTTAGTACTAAATCTAGCTATAACTGCTTTAGTTCCTTTTTTATCATAGCTATTATAGTTTAGTTTATAAACTACTTCTTCTTTAGATGCTCCCCTGAATCCAGAAGCTAATTCTCCAAAAAAATCATCTTGAGGTTGATAATCTGTAATATTGACAGGAGTATAGTTTTCAAAATCATCATCTTGTAGTTCATTCTCTTTTAAATGTTTTTCTATGTCAAGAGAAGTAAAGTTTTCAACCGTTTCTAAAATGTTTATAAAAGATTCTATTTTTTCAGAAGATAAAACTTCATTAGCAAAGCTTTCCTTTAAGACAATAGTATGCATATGCCAAAATGAATCTACATTCTCTTCATTAAAATCATCAGGGATGATAGTGAAATATAAGGCTTCTTTTTTCATCAGTTCTCTATAATATATCTCTGATTTATCTATAATAGACCCAGTAAAAAGAAGTATATCTTGCTCGGAAGCTTCTGTACTTGTACTCTCATTCAGGGATAAAAATAGATTAGGACATGATTTTTTGAGTGTATATGTATCTAATGTGTATAAAGTTGTATTGTAATGCATAATTGATGGAAGCCTTTAATTTGAATAGTTACAATTATAGCAAAACTTCATAATCAAATTACAACTTTTATTCACCAGTACCAAAAAAACAAAAACAAGCCCAAAATAGTGGATGATCTAATCCTTTATTTTGGAGGTTATTAAAAGACTCTAATTGAGTCTCTTTAAATGCTTTATTATAATTAGAACTAGTTGAGAGTTTTTTATAGTAGTGAGTAAAAAAATCTTTACTATATTCATCATTTGCTTCCCATAAACTAGCAATGGTAGCATTAGCTCCAGCCATCATAAATGCACGACTTAGACTAGCTACACCTTCAGTACTGTCACTTTGCCCTTTAGCACTTTCACAAGTTGAGAGGACTACTAAGTCTGTATTTTTTAAATTAAGTGAGACAATCTTAAGTCCTGTAAATATGCCATAATCATTTTTATTAGCTATAGATGTATTGTATCCGGTAAGTGCTAATGCACATTTTAAAAGAGGTTCTCTTTCATCCTTATTTTCTACTACAATACCATGAGTAGCAATGTGTAAAATTTTGGAGTTTGATATAGATTGTAAATTTTCTTCATTCGCATTCAATTCTGTAAAAACTTTTATTGATGGAAAAATATTTTTTATGGCAAGTACTTCTGTTTTTGTTTTTGGTAGTGGATGACATTTTTCAAATTTTTTGATAGCTCTAAAATTATTATTTTTACCATCTCGTTCTTTTAACTCAATAGTATTGTCATAATTAGGATTAGCAAAAGCAGAAATAGTATTATTATCTGTTGAAGAGAGTTTGTTAAATTTATTTAACCTGATAAACTCTCTTCCTGAAGCAATGTATATAATATCAAATGTATGTAAAAGATAGTTATTTCCATCATAAAGTGCTTCGAATGAAAGTTGATGAAGTAAACCATCTGGTGAAATTATTAATCGTTTAATTCCTTTTATATGATGAATAATATACTTTTGAAATAGAACTTGATAAATTTCATGTAAAATATTTTCTATTTCATCTTTTTTATTTTGAAAAAGTTCTTTTGTTATAGGATTTTCTTTACTTTTAACTGCAGATGCCGTATTATCTATATTTTCTCTAAATTCTAAAATATATTTAGAAATCAATGAACTATCTTTTTTATCAATCTCTATAAAGTCTATATTTCCATTGTGATGGATTATAAATATATAGATATTTTTTTCACCATATATACAATCTATAAATACACTATCTGCTGAAAGGTCTTTATAGATCATACTTGCATCTATATTCTTTAAGTTCTGAGATTCTTTAAATTTATTTATATTTTTTGCAAGATATATTTCAATATCTGAAATTTCATTTTGAGTCTTAATAATTCTCTCTTCATTTTGAGTAGAAGTATTATTTAAAAGTTTTGCTAAATAGTACTTTTTTATTTTTAAAAGTTCAATTTGTTCTTTGAGATGGCTATCTGTTGTTGAATTTGAAATAATGGATAAGAATGCTTCGTTGTCTTGAAAGTCTATTTGGTTGTTTAGCCATATATTATATACTTCATTAAGAATGATTCTTTTTTTACTGTTTGACAATATTTTTAAGTACTTTGATGTAGTTCGCAAAAATATATTTATGGTATTATATTTATTCTTATTAATATTTTTTTTTGTGGTATTGCTATTGAAATTTTGAAATATTTTATCAAATATCTTGATTCGAATAGTTAAGGCTCTTTTCAATGATTGATATGCATTTTTAAATTTTTCATTAGATAGGTAATTTAAACCTATATTTTCATAAAAAATACTACTATAAAAATTCATCTTATGTCTTTGAATTCTAATAGAGTTACAATTATATTTTATAGCAGTAGAATAATGTTGTAAACTACGATGTACTGTAGCTATATTATTATAGGAAATAGCAATATCATTATGTTTTTTTCCTAATAAGACTTGCCTAATACTTAATGCTTTCTCATGATACTTTAATGCTTTTTCAAATTTATTTAAGTTAGTACATATAATACCTAGATTATTATAGGATGAAGCTAATTCTAAAGATTTATTTGGTAGAGACTCTTTACGTATTTTGAATGCTTTTTTATAATATTTAAATGCTTTTTTATACTTTTTTAGGCCATTATATACTATTCCTAAATTATTATATGATGAAGCAGTATTTGTATCTTTATAGCCAAACAAATCAATTCTTATTTCTAATGCTTGTTTATGGTAATGTAGGGCTTTATCATATTCTCCTAAGTCACTATAAAATACTCCAATATTATTTAAATATATGTGTTTATATCTAGACGATTGGATATTAGAGATAATTTTTTCATAATATTTAAAAGCAAAAGTATATTTTCCTATATCATTATAAATTAAAGCAATATTATTATAAGTATTTAATGTCTCTGAATGTTTACATCCCAACAGCTTTTCTTTGATATTTAATGACTTCTTATAGTATTGTAAAGCAAAATTATATTCTCCCAATTCACGCTTAATTATTCCAATATTGTTATAAGTATCTGCAACATCAATATCTTCAAAACCAATAATTTCCTGTTTTATCTTTATTGCTTTATAATAATATTTTAATGCCTTATCGTATTCCTGACTATTTTTATATATTATTCCTATATTGTAACAAAATATTGCTCTATCAATAGAGTCTTTTTTTGGTAATACTGTATTAAAATCTAATAAGAATTGATAATATTTCAATGAGTTGTACATATTCTTATTTACTAATTCATGAAATGCTTGATGTTTCATATCTAGATATATTTTATACATAAGTTTATTTATACGATGGGTAGCTATTTGAAATATAAATAAGGATTTGTTTTTTTGTGCAACTAGTAGTTTCTGAGTTCTAATTTGTATTTTAAACCAGTTAATATATCTAGGTTTACTTCTTAATACTATAAATGAAATATTCTTATGTGAGGAAAATTTTTTAAAAAGATAAATTTCTTTTGCTTCTTCTTGTATGATTAAATTATATAATGTGTTGATATTTATATCATTTTTGAAATTATATTTTAATAATGTAAAATATGTTAAAAATTCTAAATAATTAAATTGCATAAAATACCTTACTAAGTACCAAAAAAACAGAAACAAGCCCAAAATAATGGATGTTCTATTCCTTGTTCTTTACATTTGCTTAACATTTCTAGCTGAGTCTCTTTAAAGACTCTAGCATAGTTTGTTTGTGTTTTTAGTTTACTATAGTAGCTTGTAAAAAATTGCTGAGTCATTGCATCATGAGCCTCCCATAAACTAGCAATGGTAGCATTAGCTCCAGCCATCATAAATGCACGACTTAAACTAGCTACACCTTCAGTGGTGTCACTTTGTCCCTTAGCACTTTCACAAGTTGAGAGGACTACTAAGTCTGTATTTCTTAAATCTAACGAAGCTATTTTTAGACCAGTGAAGACTCCATAATCTTTTTTCTCTTTTATGGATGTATTGTAACCTGTTAGTGCTAAAGCACATTTTAGAAGAGGTTCTTGTTCATTTTCATTCTCTACTACCATACCATGAGTGGCTATATGAAGAATTTTTGCATTTGATAGAGATTTTAAGTTATGTTCATCAGCTTCTTTTTCTATAAAAAGATTAGCAAGTTGAGTGGTTTTTTGTATCGCTTCTGCTTCTTTTTTAGTGTTTGGTAAGGGTTTACATAAAGAAAAAGCATCTAGTGCCCTTGTAGTTCTAAATGATGATAAACCAATATCATCTTCATCATCTTCTTTTGTATTTACTTTTAAATCATAATCAGGATCAGCAAATATATCTATAGATAAATCTTCATTGGATAGATCTCTAAAACGATGAAGTCTTATAAACTCTTTTCCTGATGCTATGTATGTTATGTCCTTTTTATGTATAAGATACTCTTCTCCATTATAAAGTGCTTCAAATGGTAGTTGGTTTAACAAGCCGTCTTGAGAGATTATGAGCTTTTTATATTTATCTATATGCTCATTAAGATATTTTTTCATAAGAGTGTCATAAAGTAGCTTAAGTATCTCGTTAACTTCTTCTTTTTTAGTTTTAATACTATCTCTTGTCATTTGAGATATAGTTGTTGTTATATTTGTTCTAAAATTTCTAATCTTCTCTTTTATCAAGTTTGTATCTTCTTTGGAGACCTCTATAAAGTTAATAGCTTCATCAAGATGTATTACAAATATGTAAAGATTGTCTTCTCCAAATGCAAAATCTATAAATACTTGTTCTACTAAAAGGTTATTAGAAATCTCTGTATAATTAAGATTATTTAGTTTTTGCTCTTGTTTAAATCTTTCTATATGTTTAGCTAGATATATTTCAATCTCTGAAATCTCTTCTTTGACTTTATCAATAATACCTTGAGTATTTTGTGAAGTTTGATCTTGTAAGAGTTTTGCTAGTCGATATTGTTTAGCTTTTAAATTTTCTATTTTGGAAAGTAATTCTTCATCATTAGTATATGAGGAGATGATAGATAGTAGTGATTCTTCATCTTGTACAGATCCATTATAGTTTAACCAAGTTTGATAAGTTTTAGAAATTATTTTTGGATGTTTTTCTTTTTCTAATTCGTTGAGATACTTTTTCATAATTTTAAATAAAAATAATATAGAGTCGTATAAATTTAAGTTATTTTGATATGAGATATTATCTTTTTTATTAAGTAAATTAGAATTTATATTTAATAATTCAGTCCTTATTTTTATTGATATTATAATGCTTCTAAATCCTTTAGAATAATTTTTTAAACTATTGCAGACAATCCCCAAAGCAAGATAAGATAATGAGGTAGAGATATGTTTTTTTCCTACAAGAGATTTTCGTAGTTTTAATGTTATGTTATAATATTTTAAAGCCTCATAGTGGCAACCTGATTCATCACAGATATTTGCAATATTTTCATATGCTAATGCTGTACTTAAATTTTCATTTCCGAAAGAAAGGATTCTTATTTCTAAAGCTTTATAGCAATATTCTAAAGCCTTTTTAAATTTTTTTAAATCTTTATAAGTCATTCCTACTCTGTCATAAGACAATAGAGTAAATCTATTATGCTTACCTAAAATAAATTCGTTTAACTTTAAGGCTTTGTTATAATATTCTAAAGCCTTATTATCATTATTTAAACTACTATAAACACTTCCAATATTATCATAAGATAAGGCTATCTCTATATTGTCTTTTCCTAAAATAAATTCTCTTAACTTTAAGGCTTTGTTATAATATTCTAAAGCCTTATTATCATTATTTAAACTACTATAAACACTTCCTATATTATCATAAGATGAGGCTATTTCTATATTGTCTTTTCCTAAAATAAATTCTCTTAATTTTAAGGCTTTGTTATAATATTCTAAAGCTTTATTATTACTTCTTAAATTAAGATAAACACTTCCTATGTTGTCATATGATGCGGCTAGTTCTATACTTTGCTTTCCTGAAATAATTTTTCTTAACTTTAAGACTTTGTTATAGTATTCTAAAGCTTTATTATAATTCCCTAAGTAGTTATAAATAGTACCTATCGCACTATAAGATATTGTAGTGTTGTGGTTTGTCCCAAAAATGGACTTTTCTATTTTTATTGCTTCTTTATGAGATTGTATAGCCTTATTATATTCCTCAAAAGAACTATGAATAAGTCCTATCTGAGTATAAGCTAATGATACACTCATATGTTTTTTTTCCAAGAACAAACTTTTTTAGCTTTAAAGCTCTATAATAATATTTAAAAGATAAATTATAATCATTTGAAATATCTAAATGGAACTTTCCTAAATTAGAGAGTTTAGTAACTTCTAAATTAAATTTTTCAAAAAAATAACGGTTGTTCTTTATCATTTTTTTATTATAGTGTTTAGAAATTTTATATTTGTCTACTTTTCTAAATGAAAAAATATTACTTTTAACTTGTTTTTTAATCCAATATTTAAAACGTGATTTTGACTGAAGTATAATAGATGAATTTTCTACTTTTGATTTTAGATATTTAGTTAAAAAATATATGTTTCTTTGCTCTTCTAGTACTCTAGCATAAAGTTCATCTAGTGAAATATAAGTATTAGTTTTGTATTTTTGTATTGTATAGCATGTTAAATAAGTTAAGAAATCATTAATCATTTTACTATTCTTCGTTAAATTCATATAAATCTGATTTTTTTATCATTTCTGAAGGAAAACCATAACTTTCTAATAAATATTTATAGTATAAATACCTTTCAAAAGGTGTTTCTGGAGCAAATTTAATTTCAGTAATAAAATTTAATGAATTAATTCTAGGAGTTAAAATACTGGTTGTATTTTGAAATTTTTGAATAATAATTCTAACTTCTTTCTCATATTCAAATTCTTTACGTTTTAAAGTGAATAAATTGACTAAATTATGCATATTGTTATTTTCCATAATTATTGAGGGGAATTCTTCATTTTCTATTAAGTTAAGCAGGTCGTTTTTTTCTATGTAAGTAATATCTTTTATATAAAAATTATTTCTATAGTTTATAGATAGGATAGTCCTAATTTTATTACTAGTGGTTTTAATCATTACTCCGTCATCTATTTCGGCAAAGCTTCTCCACATACCATCACATTCACAATTTTTTGTCCAACATTGAGCATAAATCATGTCAATGTCAAAAATAATATCATTACCATATTCATTTAAACCAAAATTATATCTACTAATAAAATTTTCAAAAGGATCATCCCATAATTCTGGTCGTTTAAATTGTAGTGTATTATTATCAAGCATGGTAAACAAACTATCTATAGTCATTACTCTATATAAATCTGTATTATTAGTAATATTATTGTCTAAATCACGAAACCTTTCTAAATTCATATTTTGCCCTTCTAACCCTTATGATTTTCTATTTTAACCAAACTTTTACAAATGCTAATATAACATAAAATATATTTTAACTTATATATGTCAAATACAATCTACAAAATATTAGCTATACTATGTAACTA